>Ga0209272_10000259_pt1 | contig 51528 bp, 33 predicted proteins | sample tdDd002_FD_187125 | JGI IMG/M metagenome (GOLD analysis project Ga0209272, IMG submission 187125) | Marine sediment microbial communities from the Atlantic coast under amendment with organic carbon and nitrate - tdDd00.2 (SPAdes)... | ecosystem: Environmental > Aquatic > Marine > Coastal >...
CCAATGGTCAAAATATGTTTAATCAAAGAATTGATATTGATGAAGCACTTGATTTTGTGGTTTATCCCGATAATAAAATTTTAATTGCAGGCTATAGCAAAAACGCAAAAGATTCAACTTTTACCCCTAGTTTAGTCAAACTCAATGCGAATGGTAAAAAGTTGTGGTCTCGTGCCTACTCAAGCAAGGGCAAGATTTATAATTTAACCAGTGATACGACTGGTATGACCTATGTTGCTGCTGGCAGTTGGATATTTGCTATTAACCAGGCAGGTTATTTAAAATGGGATCTTTTGTTGGATCAAGCTGTAAAATTAACCAGTGTTGGTATTAATGGGAACAATCAACTCGTTTTTGCTGGTTTAAATGCTACAGGAGCTTTTGCAAGTGCCTACAGTATAAATGGGGAAAAGATATGGGAATCTCCTATTGGTATTTCTGGAAATGGAAATATAGAACAAATTATAAGTTTACCTGATCATAGTTTTGTTCTTGCAGGAACATTTAATAACAAAATAAAGGTCGTTCATATTGATGAAACTGGTGGTATTAAATCTGAAAAAGAATTTAGTTTACCACAAGGACTTAAACTAAACGATTTAACAGCTACTGATGGGAATTTTGTAGCAATTAGTGCTACACGATTAACAGAAGAAGGCGACTTAATTGTATTTAAAATGGAGCTATAAAAAAACAGGTTTGTAAAAAAGGTCTTTCCTTTTTTACAAATCTGAATTCGAGCCACAAATGCTTGTTATTAGCTACGCACTAATAGTCCTAATGTTTCGAGAAGTTGTGGTTGGTCTTCCATTGCTATTTTTGCAACCGCGTAGAAGTCGCTCATCCATTCTTCGAGTTCGGCTAAGGCTTTGTCTTTTCCTTTGGTGGCTTCTTGTGATTCTCCCACTTCTCTTAGGTATAATGTTCTGGTTGTTTCTATTGCGTTAATCTCGGTTATGCAAGCTAAGATTTCTTCTTTTGATCTCATATTTGTCAATGTAAACAGGTTGCCTATCTTGAAGAGTAACAATTTCTAAAAGATTTCCCAAAGAGTCATAATGATATTCTTTTTCATTCCCATAAACTAGGTCTAATGAATAACCAAAACCACTGTAACCTTCATCATAAATTCTCGTTCGTTTTATTTTTTGCTTTTGATTATTAAAACACTCAACATAGATAGATAATGTATCCTGCTCACGATTAATTAACGTATATTTTATTTGGCTTTTATTCTTATTAAAAAGTTGATATTCATATCCTGTTACTTTATTATTAACGAGATACTCAATCACAGTGGTGTCAGTTAAATAACAATAGTTTTTTTCCTTTACATTTCCACTAAGAGTCCTAATTGAATCCTCTTGTTCTGTTGAGCTTGGTTTAAAAGCTTGAAACTTAAAAACATTTTCATTTGGTAATTCTTTAGTTTGTTCCTGAATTACTTGGCCGTGTTCGTTATATTTGAATGATATGATTTCATCTAGATACATTTCATTCTTGTTCAATTGGACATATGACAAAATCTTAGAAATTTGATTAGATGAATTGTATTTCAAATCACATTTAGATACTACAAATGCAGAGTCTTCCCATCGTATATATTCAGGATTTTCATACTTATATAATAATTCATACTTCGCTTTTAAAGAATCCCATGCTACATATTTCATTTCTTCATCATCTCGATATTTTCTATGAATAATGTGCATTTCGTTTGAATACTGAGAACTTAATATTTCATTATGCGCGCTGATATATTTTAATTTTTTTGTACTTATTAATTTTGCGCCAGAATATTCATAAACTGACTTTATTTGAGATGGATGATTATAGTTCCAATAGCTAGATACATGATATCCTTGGTCATTAAAAATAAAAACAGCTACTAATTCATTAGTATTTTGCTTAACATGAATATTCCTTAAACTGACTTCTCTTACACTATTCCCAAAATTTAAAGTATCAATCATATGAAACTCTTGAGCATGAACTAAAATTGGGAGGATATATATTAGATATAGTACTTTTTTCATAATAGCTTGTAACAAATGACGTGGCTAGGAAACAAAAGGAGTCCCCACAAAGCCTCTCACATAACCAAACGTGATACTTTATTAACGCGATTTTTTAAAAGTGGTGTTCATGATTACTTCATAATTCGTATCATACGGCTCTTGTTATATATTAATTGAATCACTAGTTAGTTACCCAACATTATTTCTCTACGCTTTTCAAGTTCTGCTTCGAATCCTAACCGCATTTTTTTTGTGTTTCTTCGAACTTTATTGAATTTAGTATTTATTTCAGCTTCAATTAAATCAGAAACCATAAATTCTAGTTGTTTAGTTGTTAATTCATTGGGTTGTTTAACGTATAAATCGTCTCCAAATTCTTTTAAATCACATGATTGATTTTCCAAATCATTAATCCTCTTAGTAGGTGATTTTGTTTCAATTTCAGATAGTTGATAGTTATATTTTGGTAATTCTGATTTACCTACAATATGTAAATACTCTCTTAAAATCTGCTTTTCGACTAATATATCTCCGTTGCCAAACTTATGACGATCAGACATGTCCTTCTTCACACTCGAAATCCAATATTCGTCGTCATTTTCAATATCGTAGAAATTCCCTTGAATTCCTGTTCCTCCAAGGCTTTGAAATGCTTTATCATTAAAATAAATAGTCTTTCCACTTTTAGAGAATGATACAAGTCCAATCCATGCTGGACCATTGTCAGAATATCCAGTTTTTAGTTCAATGTATTTTATTTCTTTATGCATTTTTTTTATGTATGTAAAGGGAGATCGTTGACAATTGTCTTATCAAATCGCCAAACAGGCAAACCACACGATTTCAAGTTTTAAACTCTCTTCCATTTAAGTAATCTGCATAGAAGAACTTGAAGGTCGGTTCCGGCAACCAACCGACTGTTAGCTACGCTGTTCTTCGAAACATGTTGGGCAGTTCCTGCCACGTGAACACTTGGTTGTTATACCCGGTTATTATTTTAAGGCTTCTTTTAAAGTTTTGAAAACATGGTGGTTTGCAGGTAATGATTCTTTAAAAAAATTCTCAGCTTTTTTAAAATATTTTTGAGCCTTTCCTTCTTCACTCATATTTAACAATAACACCCCATTGTGAAAAGATAAGTTTCCTTTGACCTCATTGTCTTTAATTTCAATTGTCTTTTCAGAAAAGAAGGTGTTTAAAACTCTTCCTTTTCCATTCTCTAAAAATATTCCGATAAGGTCTTTAGGAACTGTTGGATTTTTGGGTTCAATGGCAAAAAGATCAAAACTGTGTTGCAAGGCCTCGTCTTTTGAACCATATTTTAGTTCATAGTTAATTATGTGCTTCAAAAAAGAATAATGAGTAGGGAAATTATCTAAAGACTTTCTAAAATAGTATAATGCTTTATCGTGTTTATTCATTTCAGAATACCAAATACCAACTTGATGAAATTTTTCAGAATTTGATTCATTTAATTGAGTTTTATCAATTTTAGAAAGCAATTGATGAATTACTTGAGTATTATCGAATTCTAATTGTCCTGGTATGCATACAGATAGTAAATATTGTAGTTTTCTTAAATTTCGCTCTAACAACTCTATTGGAGTAAACAATACCGCGAAGAATATAAATCCTTCAAATTTTACGAAACCTGTTACTTCAATACATGGATATGTAGCAACATATGCAATTCTTATTTTCGTTTCAGAATGATCATCTCTACCTAATCCATTTCGATATTCAAACCTAGTTTTTGAATCAGCTTCTTTAATGTTTTTGTTTTGAATTTCAATTAGATCATCAATACAATAATCTTTATCGTCATTAAGATCCCAAAAATCTAAGTACATCCATTCTTTCCTCTTTTGAGCTTGTTCTAAAGTAAGACCTCTCTGAAATAAGGATGCAATGCCGTTAATCTTCTCTTTTGCGTCAATTACCCAACCAAATGGAGCTGATAGTAGAACTGAGTATTTCTCCGAGTAAGGTAAAGCTTCAAATACTTGGTATTGTTGAATCTCAGAAAAATTAATTATGTCCAGTTCTATTTTTTGATTTCCATAATAAGCTCTATTAATAGCGGCAGAAGAGAATCCATTCTTAGTGATAAGTACTCCTTGATGAGCATCAATATCCTCTACCATTGAACAGAATGATTCAACCTCTTTCACATCAATTTTTTTTGAGAAATATTTACAGTCTACAACTATTTTCAAAGGAAATCCAGCTATATCTCCTTCTATTAGAATATCTATCTGCCTTTCAACTTTAGAAAATTTGCCTATTACTTTTTGATCAAATTTTATAGTTGTCCTTGGATATGTCTCCTTGAAATACTTATAAATTTCTTTCTCGTATCTTTTCCAGTCCATATTTCAGCTAGGATTTTTTAAATGAGGTAAACGGATGGCGCTATGGTTATGTTGCCGATTGCGGGCTTCTTCCCTTCCAAGTTACAATAATTGTAAAGCGGGCTACAAGCCTTGATTTTACAACAGAACCGACAATTAACTATGAGTGCGTGTTGGCAGTAGGGTTTCCTTTATCAATCTCTCGTTCTTCAAACTTTATTAATTCAATCGTTTCTTTCTGTAAAGTATCATTAATTAAATCAATACTCTTCTTATGATCAACTAAGATGTTTTTTATATTATCTCGTTTTTCTGAAAACGTCTTATATCCATTCTCGGTTAGCAATACCAGTTCCGATAAATCTAATCCTCCAATATTTTTCACATTTTCCATTCGTGTCGGACAGTCCACAACTGCTTTTTCCATTGAAATTAAATAACCAGAAAAAGCTTTTAACACCTTAAATAACTGTTTCACCATGTTATCTAGGGACTTTTTATATCTCGCTCTATCCGCTTGACTAAAATCATCATGGTAGAAGATAGATAAACTGACCGTTATACTTTTAATTTCCTTTTCAAATATTGAAACTTCATCAATAAGTTCTTTATTGGAACTAATAATACTAATTTTATTTACTAAATTTTCAATATTTTTATAGTCAAGAACCTCTAGGGATTCAGCTAAACATCTTTTCAAATCAACCAGCCAAGTTTGCTTATTTTGAAGTGTGAGTAAATTAATTTGAAAACTAATCTGCTCCTTATTTAATTTTTCTGCGTTAGCGATCTGCTTAATATGATTCTCTTGATTCTGTCGTAGAGTTTTATATAAGACAAGCAAAGTAATCAAACCACTAATAAGTGCACCTGAATAGCCACTCCAAAATGAAAACCAATCTTTTCCGTCTCCATAAACCTGAAATCGACTATTGGATAATGGTATCATATAGTTAATACATATCGGTACAGCAAATATTCCTACAGATGCGATTATAAAAGTTAAAATATTCCTACTAGATTTTGTCATTTAATGTTTTGTTTAATGTAACCTTACTGCCAACGAGTATGCAAGTGCATGTACATCTCTTTTGTCGATCTAAAGCCATACACTTACACCTCATATATGCCAGCCTAAGTGAATAAAATTAGATTTAATTGTAAGCCATTCAAAATTATGAAAAACGAAACAAGCAGCAAACTTTACTGAAACATAGTTTTATTATAAATACAACTTTTATTTGAGAACTAATTGCGACCTACAATCTACTAAAACAAACTATTTGTTCAAACCTTAAGCATTCTATTTATTGTTTTGCCCCCTCCTGCCTACTCGGTCGTGTTTTTTCTGGTGTGAGAGCATAAGGCATTATCATTGGGCTGCGTTTTGCGTTAGGGATTGCAGCGGTAAGCCCACAGCTATGGTAAATGTTTAGGAATGGTTTTGAGGTTTCAATATCGCAAGTTTCGGAAAGGTATCTGCTGCTGAAAAAAGCGAGGACTTTGAGCGAAAAGCCCGCCTTTCGCCTCTTTTTTTTAGGGGCGAAAGAACGCCCTAGTAAATAGGAAAAATGGACTTAGTGCTGATTGATAATAAAGGAACTTTTATGAATTAGTCATAGCCTGACATGGGCGGTTTGTATATAGTCAGTGCATGACGGTTTTGACTAAATGTGAAGGTCTATAAAATGTTTCGAGGGGATTAAAAATCCCCAAACTGAAACCTGCAGATAAAATATCTACAGGAGCTGATTTTCTTTGATGGTCTCACTTTTTTTGTGAGGCTATCAATAATAAAGGAACTTTTATGAATTAGTCATAGCCTGACATGGGCGGCTTGTATATAGTCAGTGCATGACAATGGGTTCTAAAAGTGCATCGTTCTAAATCTTTTTCAGTACCCAGAGTTCGACTTTTTCTTCGGCGCGCCAATTCTGATTTCGCTTGGTTTTATTGGATGCTGCTTTTACGCTTTTTGTTAGTAGTAGGTCTTTCTGATAGCGTCCACCGTCGGCGAGTTCCTTCTTTATGGGATGTTGAGCATCGGGATGCGTAATTTCGATCATATTGGAGAACAAGAGGGCAATTCTCCCTCCTGGCTTCAGGTGTTTTTGAGCTTCGGCAAAAAAGCGTGGGAATAAATCCGCGTCGTAATAAATGGCCATATCGATACCTTCCAAATTGTGCGAAGCTGGCAACCAGGGCGGATTAAAAACAATAAGCTCTGTTTTTTCAGTGCAATCGGCAAACAAATCGCCATGCATTAATTCAACTTTGGCTTCTGCTTTGAAACGCTTCAATTCCTGATTTACTCCTACTATGGCATTGGGGTTTGTATCGGTTCCATAAAGTTTCTCGAAGCCATGTTTTAACATTTGAAGGCTGAGCACACCACTGCCTACGCCAACATCGATGGCTGATTGCTTTTCGCCTTCGTAGCGTTTCAGCCAATTATCGAAGAGTATGAGGTGCTCGAATCGGGTTGGGAAATAAGTTCCGAAAAAAGGACGGATCTTGCGCCCTAAAACAGGTATAAAAATGCCCTTTTCTTGCCATTGCCATGCGCTATTTAGGCCTTGAACTTGTGGGAATGGTAGTAGAAATTCATCCATTCCTGGGTATAAGGTCTTGAGCCAGCCAATTTCTGGCGACTTTCGGGCTACGAGTTTATTATGACTTACCAATAGGAGTAATCGGTGCGAGAGTTCACGAAATTTATCGCGGTAGTCGCGCTGTCCTTTAAAGGATTGATCGGCATATTCCTTTTTCAAATAAGCTTTAAGGGCATTTAAAACGGTTAATCCACTGCTAAAGTAATCGACGATTAAAACATAGTCGCCATCGAGCAAGGCATCTACAGCATCGAGAGGGTCCATACGTCGTTTATAGGCCAATACATCGGCATCGACAATTGGTTCTGGGCGATTGATCGCGATGGCTTTGTTTGATACTAAAAATTCGACTGGAGATGCTTTTTCTGACATTTGTTTCGGTGTTTTGATACTTATGTGTGGCGAACTGGTGTACTTGTGTTATTGGCCTGATTCTGGTTCTTTTGTGCTATTCTGCTACAAAACTAGTCTAATATTTTAACTTTTTCGCTCTATCCGCGTAAGGGGGGCTTCCTTTTTTATTCACTCATATTTATAGCTTCTTTCAAGATTTGTTAAAGTCAATAGCTTGAAGTGAAATTCGAAGTTCTGTTCCTCGTTTTTCCCTTTTAGGGAAAGTGCTGGCAAGCGAAAGGGTGCAGTAAAAATGATCTGATAAAAAAAGGTAAAAAAAAAAGCTGTCACTTGTAGAGTGACAGCTTAAATCAGTTTGTGCATTTAGGCCATTGCTTCAGCAACTTTCTTTTTCTTTTTAAGCTTTAAACTTACTGGTGTAATGTTGCGTAAGTTGTCAGATACTGGACATCTGTCTTCTATTGCTTCTAACCATTGAGCTAAAACCTCTGGTGTTGCATCGCAATCTGGGTCGATAGCAACTTGGATACCTTTGTATCCTGCGCGATCCTCAAAGGATGATCCGAATAAACGTGCTGGATTGATATCACCTTCCATTTTAATTTTAAGTGATCGCAATTCAATGTTCATTTCCTTTGCAATAAGGTGAGCCATAACATTAACACAGCCACAAAAAGCAGCTAAAACGTACTCTACTGGATTTGCACCTTCGTCTGTTCCACCAAGATCGGCTGGTTCATCAATAATGATTTCAAAACCTCTAGCTTTTACAACTGTTTTAGTTGCACTCTCGCTATGCGCTTTGACTCTAAATTTTAAATCTGACATCTCTATGTTGGTTTAGTTGTTTAAATGTTTTTACACCACAAAAATGTAGCATCTTCGTTTACTATAAAAGCATAAAGGGATGTATAGATTCACTATATTTGGAGCAATTTAACAGCTCGTTTTTAGGAAAATTAACAGATTAATTAATAAACATGATGAATCTAAACTATCAAACTGATGGGCATTGCTCCGAAAACCAGTCTATTAGTGCTCAAGACTGTTTTGATTCCCTCACTCCAAATCAGAAAGACATGGTGGAAAAATCCACCACTTTGCTTCAGTTCGCTAAGGGTGAAACCATCATAAAGCAAGGTTTTGTTGCGTCGCACATTCTATATATCGAAAAAGGCTTGGCTAAACTTGATGTGACAAACGACTCTAAAGTCTCGACATTAAAACTAATAGGTAGTGGCTCGTTTGTGGGTATCATGTGTACTTTCGCATGCAGAAGTCTCGATTTTTCGGCTATTGCTCTCGAAGATACAAGCATACAAATGATCAATATGGATCTCTTTTCGGCCCTCATAAAAGAGAATGGTGAGTTTGCTCTTAAATTAATGCGACATATGTCTGGCATTACAAATCATATTATGCACCGTACGAGTCGATTTGCCAGTAAAAATGTAGATGCTTCTTTGGCTATGATTCTAAACGAATTTAAGGATATATACAAAAGCGATCATTTCACCTTGCCTGTTACTCGTATTGGTTTAGCTTCATTGGCTGGTTGTTCTAAAGAGAGTACGATTCATAGCTTAGCGAAATTTCATAAAGAGGGTATTATTCTGCTCAAGGATAAGGATATAACTATTTTAAAGGCTGATAGTCTGGATTTGATTATAAAGAATGGATAATTCCGAGAATTGAATTATGAGTTTTGAATTATGACTTCTTCCAATATATGTTAAAATCAATAGCATCCTAAATAAATTGGCGCTTCGCCCAAGGAAGCTTGTGAGTTCATAAACTTTGCGAATAAACCAGACTTCATTTTTTGGCTTGATCCAAAAAACGAAGCAAAAAAGATCAAGGCTGCTTTTTAAATCTCTTTCTTATTTGCCTCATGCTTAAGTGCGGCCGGGTGATTTCCTCGGCAAGCTCGGAACTTCCCGGTCTTACTAAAGCTTTCGTAAAACGAAAAGTATTTAAAAGAGATGCCATATTGCAAGGTGCACAAAAAGAGCCCCTCTATTGTAATATCAAACTTAAATACATTCCTAACAGGAAAATACAAGGCAGAAACAAAAACATTTAGGACGCGATTGATAAATTAGCATCATTTACTTCAACTGTCCTGCTAAAAAGCCAGTTGACCAAGCAGCCTGAAGATTATAGCCTCCTGTAATGGCGTCGATATCTAAAACCTCGCCTGCAAAATAAAGGTTCTTAAGCTTTTTAGATTGCATGGTTGCCATGTCGATATTTTTCAAACTCACGCCGCCACAAGTCACAAACTCATCTCGAAAGGTCGTTTTGCCTTGAACAGCATATTCGTCACTAGTTAGCAAGTTGAGCAACTTGTTCATGCCTTTTTTACCTAGCTCGCCCCATCGTTTTTGAGGTGATAGTTCTCCTTTTTCCAAAAGGAATTGCCAGAGTCTATCGGGCAGAGCATAAGGACGGTAATTAGCTAGAATTTTATTGGTATTCGTTTTCTCTATCCCCTTTAAGTTCTCACGAACCAGATCGAAATTCGTTTCATTTACCCAATTTACCAGGACCTTAAATTGGTAATCTTTTTCACTCAAAACTCTGGCTCCAAAAGCTGATAGTTTCAAAATAGCTGGTCCGCTCATCCCCCAATGCGTAATCAAAAGAGGACCGTCTGATTTTAATTTGGTGCCTGGAAGTGTTACCAAAGCCTCCTCTACGACAATACCCATAAGTTTGGTTACCGCCTCATCGGGCATATTAAAGGTAAATAAGGATGGAACCGGACTTTCTATTTTATGATTTAACGCTTCCAACCATTCCAAACCTTTTCTTTTTGGAGAACCGCCCGTTGTTACAATCAACTTATCGAAGGTTCCCGACAGGACATTTTCCGTATCAAATTCCAATTCAAACTGGTCTCCAAATGGCTTTATTGAATTAACAGCCAATCCCTTTTGAATTTCAACACCCAAGCGCTTGCATTCTTTCAGGAAACAGTCAATAATGCTCTGAGAGTCCTGCGATACAGGAAAAATACAATTATCGTCTTGTGTCACTAAGGGCACACCTCTAGATTCAAACCACTGGACACAATCCTCATTATTAAAAAGATTGAAAGCTTTTTTAAGGCTGCGGCCCCCTCTTGGATAAGCTTGATACAAGTCTTGCGGATCGCAAGCATTGGTCAGGTTGCATCTGCCACCTCCTGATATTTTTACTTTGGACAAAAGCTGTTTCGATTTCTCGATAATCACAACTTTAGCCTCAGGATAATTCTCTTTAACAGCAATGGCCGAAAAGAAACCTGCTGCTCCCCCTCCTATTATTCCGATTCGCATTTATATATATTTTTGGGCGTGCAAAAAAGCCAACCTAAATTAAAATTTCTAACATTAATGACCATCGTATTTTATAAAAAGCAAAGTATCTCGCAAAGTTCGCCAAGATTTTCGCAAAGTACGCATAGTGCACTTTTCACGATTAACTGATCCTTTGCGATTTTTGCGTTACCTCTGCGTTCTCTGCGTGGAATTTAATGCTTGCGGCAAAATTACGCAGAAAATTCGGATCACTTTCTCAAACTCAATAAATAGGGGAAATCTAGACAGTAATATCTTAAACGTTTACGGCAGAATCCGCAACAACTTCATCAATAACGGCCATAATTCCTTCGTTTTCAACGATAGTTAATCCAAGTCTTTCCGAAGAAATACCCTCTTCGAGTTTATAGTCATATTTGGGTTTACCTGCTACGAGTCTTGATTTAAAACACTTAAAACAAGTCCCCTCCAATTTCTCCAGTTCATGTCCAACCTCAACAATATGTGTCGATATAAAAAACAGGGAGCTTTTGATTTTCACAAAACCACTGGTTACCAATAAGGTTGCATCGTAGGCATCTTTCACATTGGTACCTCTAAATAGTTCATCAAATATGACAAAGACATTCTTTTTGTCTCTTATCTGTAAAGCAATTTCCTTAACCCGTTTCACCTCACTATAATAGTGACTGTGTCCTTTTTCTATATCATCAGAAATATTAATGGTTGAATACAGCCCTTTAAATACAGAACAGTTCATTGATTTTGCAGGTACAGGAAAACCAACGTGAGCCAAATACAGGCACAAGCCGATCGACTTTAGAAAGGTAGACTTCCCAGCCATATTTGCTCCTGAAACAAAACACAGGTTTTGATGATTATCCGTTTCGATATCATTAACAACAGGCTTTTCTAAAAAAGGATGATAGAATCCTTCAATTTTCAAATAGGGAGTATCTGATTCGCTACAATCAGGAAATGACAAGTTCTTATCCCTTACCGTTTCAGCAAGCGACATATAAGCATCAAGTTGATAGGTGAGCCTCAAGAGTTCAAGTACACGGCCTTTTTCCTTAGCTCTTATCAAGCTATCGAGTCGACTTAATTCTCGGGATGAAAATCCATCTGACTGAGATTTAACGATCTTTTTAATACGAGGTAAAGCTTCGAATTCACGAACAGCCTGAATTAAGTTTCTAATAAACACAGGTACCTCAGCATGATTAAAACCATTTACCAAAATAGAAAGTCTCTGAACATACCCCTTCAAATATTCAAGTCCTCTTGTAATAATATAGTGCTCGTTGGTAGGTTTTACTTTATTCTTGACCCAAGAGAGCGAAGAATCAATCAGATTACTACGAAGGATATCTGTATTTTGATTCAGGTAATGCTCTATAAAATCTAAAGCATCCTTATCAAATTCATATTTAACTTGATGATCATTGATAAATCGAATCGTTTCAATTCGCTGTTTAATTACATTTAAATCAGATGATGGATTTTCCATCAAACTTTCTAACTGCAAACACCCCCCTTTTGTTTTGGTTCGATTATAATAATCAAATACAGATAAATCCCCTTTTATCGTTGAGAATAAGTTTAAATCTTGCTTGGTTTGTTTATCTGTTCCAAAAGTCATTTCAATGTTTTTTTTAAGAGTTAGGAAGTGATCATTTCTGCTTAATTAGCACGTCAGAAACGTACCTAAAATAGATAAAAAGTCTTAACTAAAATCTTAAATTTTGTTATAAAACAAGCAAGGTTTTAAAAGTTAAATTCCTTTTTTATACTGCACACATGTTGTCGAAACTATGGTGTTTTGTAATTTCTCAGCAGATTCTAAATCATCAGAAATAAGCGCTTTAAAAAGCTGTATCAAATTTGATTTATTTTGCTTCACATTTGTTCCTGATTTAACATCTCTCAAATCAATAAAATAGCTTGAAAACTTGTTGGGCAAGTCTTTAATGATTGCCGTATTCAGAAAATTGCGTTCATTATAAACATTGTGATAATTCCCTTTACTTTTCTCTATGAAGAAATCATCTTCTTTTAAATTCGTTATGCTTGTTGCCTTATTGCAATTCTGAATACAAGTCGCATCTAGTCGATTTTTTTCACAACCTGTTACTTGATGAAATAAACACTGTCTACTCGTCATCAATACAATCGGATGGTATATGCTGTAATGAAGTTCAAAGTTCTCTGGACACTTAAGCTGATTAATCTGGTTTCGATTTAGCTCATTGGATATGAAAGCTCCCGAACAATTCAGTTCTTCTTTTAGACACAACAGACTATAGGAATTCGTGATATTGAGCTGCGGTCCTGCAATCCAACCGATTCCCATTTGACAGGCTTCGTAAGCAATTCCTGTATTATTGCTCACTATTTTCTGAGGTTTTAATTCTCTTAAAAATTCAACAGCGGTAATATAATCATCTCCTATTATTACAGAAGGAAACCAAGGGATTAACTTGTCGTTCTTCCTAAACAAGTTAAGATATTCGTCAAGCTTGTTTTGAAAGCTATTGGGTAATTGAAAATAAATGTCAGCACGATCATCACATAGTGATAAATCCTCTTTAGAAGAAATCAATACAGACAGTTTTGCCTGTTCTACCTTTACTTCCGACTTAGGCAATCTTGCTAACTGAATCGCTTCTACCTGTTCTTTCGAATCATTTAAGATGAACAAAACGCGTTTTTTAAGAGAGGTCAATTCCTTAAAAGGAATGAATACATCTTTATCTAACAGATCCAAATTAAGCTCATTGATGAAATAAGCTGTTTCGTTTATAGCCTTAAATCGTTTAAGAACCATGGCTTTATTCAAACTCTCGCTCCCTTTTTTCATTAGAGGAACCTCCGACAATATATCAAAAGATCCATCAGGCGTTTCTACAGCTACTTTTAGTGGCTGATCAGATTCTCCTGATAAATGAATATTTAAATAAGCCTTACCAGCATCTAATGCTTTTATTCTCTCTTCTACAAAATATTTTATCTCTTCCTTTTCCTTGTACAAACTCAAGTGTGCTTCTTCGAGTTTTTCAGGACTATCATAGGTTCTTAAATTGGAAAGATGCAAAATAGAATGATCGCGAGGGTTATCGATAAACATGTCTTTATTGATATCCCCTTTCAGGAAGGTATTAGAAAAATCACGATTAAACACCTTATACAAAGCACTATTATCAGCCTTTTCTATCTGATTATTTTGCAATGATTGAATATTCTTATTCCAAGCATCTACAACAGTATACACATAATCAGCTTTCTTAATTCGCCCTTCTATTTTCAAAGAATAAACGCCCGCTTCATATAGGTCCTTCAAGTCAAAATAGGCTGAGTTATCTTTCAGGTTGAGTGGATAATCTTTCCCCTCTGATGTTTTCTGATATCGATCTCTACAGGGCTGACTACAGCGTCCTCTATTACCAGAATTCCCGCCATGCACCGAGCTGATATAACAAAGTCCTGAAAAAGAAATACAGTTCGAACCATGAACAAAAACCTCAGTCAAAACCTGATTTTCATGTCCATAAGTCGATAAGTCTTTTATTTCGTTCAGATTGAGTTCTCTTGAAAGATTCACACGGGAAATGCCTTGCTCACTAAGGAATTTTATTTGGCCTCGGTTATGCGTCGTCATTTGCGTAGAAGCATGAACATCAAGGCTTTTAAAATGGTTCTTAAGGATGTAGAGCATACCCAAATCTTGGACAATAACACCATCTATCCCTGTATTAACGAGCTTATTCAAAAGACTGATCAGAGCTGAAATTTCATTTTCAAGGATAAGGATATTCAGGGTAATAAAAACCTCACAATTGTGCTGATGTGCCAATCTTAGAATTCCTTGTAGGTCGTCTAAACTGATATTGGCTGCCCGATTTCTGGCATTAAACTTATCTAAACCGCAATATATCGCATTTGCTCCAGCTAATATGGCTGCTTTTATAGCATCAATATCTCCACCTGGCGCTAATAATTCAATTTTTCTCTCCACAATTCTAATGATAAGCTATATGATATTCTCTGTCAATATTTCAATCTTGATCAGGGAGCAAAAGTACAGCTTTTAATTTGTTTAGAGACATTCGAGTTAATACATTAAAGGGGATTAATCTCAAACTTATGGATCATGGGAGTCCATCTTTTTAAAACCAAGATAAACAAACAGATCAAAATAGGCTTGACGTGTAATTAATAAAAAAAAAATTAGGCAAAAAAGAACCATAAATTTATGGCTATAACTCAAATATTTAGAGGAGAATAAATATGATTAAGATTCTCTTCTAATTATAAATATAAAATCAGATCCAGAATTTTCAGTGCTTTCAGCCCATATATGCCCCCCGTGTTTTTCAATGAAATCTTTACACAAGATTAAGCCAAGCCCAGTTCCTTCCTCACCTTCGGTACCATGAGTTGAGTATTTCTTATCGATACGGAAAAGTTTCGACATTGCCATTTCAGACATTCCAAGGCCATTATCACTTACACTTATCTGCACCTTATCATCTATGCGCGCAGCTCGTATTGTGACTTTTCCATTGCGATGCGTAAATTTTATTGCATTGGAGATTAAATTCCTAAGCACAGTAGAAAGCATTGAAATATCCCCACTCATAGGTAATGCTGAATCTATCTCAACATTTATACTTATGTTCTTTTCTTCAGCAATATGGAAAAAGACGTCACTCTGGTTTTTTATAAGCTCGTGCATATCAAAAAACTCAGGTTTAAATATCAATCGTCCAGTTTGAGTTCTAGCCCAATCCATTAAATTGCTTAATAAGGCCAATGCTGTGTTTGACGATTCCAAAACAATGTCAGCATACTTCTCTATTTCATCCAAATTATTTTCCCTAACCTCACAAAGAAGTAACTGACTATAGCCAACTATGGAATTAAATGGGCTTTTTAAGTCATGTGCAAGAATGGAAAAAAATTTATCTTTTTCAGCATTTAAAATTTGCAATTGCTCATTTTTCTCTTGAATCTCTTCTTGCTCTTTCTTACGTTTCGTAATATCATAAAGCACTCCTGTCCAAATCACATCTCCATTGGATAATAATCTGGGGGTTGACTCAAAATGATACCATACAATCTGACCTCTAATTAACAGCCGACCTTCCCAGATAAAAGGTTTAAGGTCTCTGTCACACTCAATATTCCTTTGAATAAAACTCTCTTTATCGTCTTCGAATATTAAATCATTTATAATGGCAGGATTTTTTTGATAGGTCTCGAGATTTACATCCAATAATTCACCAAAAAGGGCATTTGCAAATTCCACTTTATAAGGTGGAGTGTCAGAACTACGCCACATATCCTCAGAAAATCGTGCCGTATTTATAATTCGTAGTCGATACACTCCTGTAGGCTGAGCGTTTGCTAAGTCATAATATAACTGCCGCTCTTGCTCAAGCATTTCTTCAATACTCAAAGACGTATTTTCAGTCAAATCAAATCCAGATTGTACCTCTTCAGCCTGAGATAACATTTCAATTGTATGTTTGCAAGACTTTATATCTGAGGTCATATATTAAAACTTATAAAAATATCTAAATCAAAGACAAATCATATTTATGTATGCATCTTCTGAATAAAATAATCAAAACACAATCTGCTGTAGTCAAACATCACATTTTATCCTGAAATGTATCAAAATTCAGACAAAAAAACTCTCCAACAATATAATGATTAACGCAATGACAAAACAAACCTTATCACTATCTGACTAAAATCAAAAGTTTCTACCTATATATCAATGAAATGATGATTCACAAAATTAAATAACTTTTTTGTATTACATATACTATAAAACAAGATAACTTCATATACGAGAAGATAGCTTACGATTTTCGTCTAACCCCTCGAATAGCTTCTGCTTCTTTTGGATTTTCGGGCCAATAGTGTTTAGAATAACGAATACGTAATTCCTTACGTACCTCAAAATAAGTATTCTCCCAAAAGTTAGGTAAATCCGAAGTTATTTGAATCGGTCGAGAAGCAGGTGATAAAAGGTGCATCAATACCGAAACTTGTCCCTGATTAACACTGGGATTTTCGGATAAACCGAATACCTCTTGAATGCGAACTGCCAATACAGGTGCCTCTCCGTTAGCTTGATATTGTAATCGGATTTTTGAACCACTTGGTACTATAAAATGCTTTGGTGCCAATTTATCTAATTCTGCTTGTTTCTCCCAAGGCAAGTGGTTTTGCAAAACTTCCTCAAGGTCAATCTTAGCCAAATCTTCAGGCTTCCGAATACGCGTTAGATAAGGACTTAACCAATCGACATTGTTTTTCAACAGATTAGGCGTGCTCACATCTGGCCAATTTCCATCAGGTTGCCACTTTCTTAAGCTCAATACTCTATTCTGCCATTGTGTCAATTCTGAGCTAAAATTCAAAAGCTTAGCTCCCTCCTTCTCAATGACCTTAGAAATAGCCCTTACAACTTGTTTCTCATCGGGATGACGAAGTGGTTTGGATTGCAATACGATACGACCAATTCTCAACTCCTTAGTCGCAATCAATCCGCCCTTACGTGTATCCCACGCAATATTTTCACGCTCTTTTACCAATGGCGCCAAATCTTGAGGATTAAGAGCTGAAGCCATAAATATTTTCCCTCCTCGCTCTCTGTCATCAACATGCGCAATTGCCAACCAAGCTTCATGGGCTAAATCGTCCTGATGACTCGCCATAGCTTGCTTACCATTTGCCATCATAAAACGCGCGTTAGTTCCAGGGCTTGCATGGGCTATTCGTTCAGGATAAGCTTGCACCAAAATCACACCCGTCTCATAAGGATCAACAGGACCATTTTCAGCTTTTATATTAAAAAGTTGCCTATAAGAGGCAGCTACTTTCTCTATTCTATTTAGAGTTCTGAGCGTTCTGTCACCCTTACGGTGTCGGCGCAAAGCCTCTATCCTTAAATTTATATCGATGCCTGTTTCACGAGGCAAAGGGTCTCTCTCTTCCAAAAGTGCTGCCAAATCGGTAGCCAGAGGTAAGAGGTCTTCATCCTTAGCTTTAAGTAGCATGTGTGCAATACGTGGATGACAAGGTAATTTCTGAATCTGACGCCCATGTTCGGTAATTCGACCATCCTCTAAGGCTTCCAGTTCGTGAAGACTTTCGCTAGCCTGCGAAATTGCAACAGCAGGTGGCGGACTCAACCATGTGAGTTCCTGAATATCGTCTACACCCCAAGTTGCCATTTCCAAAACTAGAGAGCTTAAGTCTGCTTCCAATATTTCGGGTATGCGATGTTTTTTCAATCGGCTATGAGATGCCAAAGACCACATTCGATAACAAACGCCTGGCCCTAATCGACCAGCTCGACCCGCTCTTTGATCAGCAGAATCTTTCGATATATCGATGGTTTCCAATCGAGACAAACCTGTTTTCGGTTCGAATCGGGACACACGACTAAAACCACAATCCACAACGGTATGAATGCCTTCAATAGTCAAGCTGGTTTCGGCAATGGCTGTTGCCAAAACTATTTTTCTACGTCCTTGTTTGTCGGGCATAATGGCCGCCTGTTGCTGGTTGCTTGCCAGCATACCAAACAAGGGGTAGATCATAAAATCGGTAAGTTGCGCCTTAAGAAAAGCTTCACATTTTCGTATTTCACCTTCTCCTGGTAAAAACACCAGTGTATCGCCAGTTTGTTCCTTCACTGCCCTTGCAACTGTATTAGCTGCTATTTCGGGAAGTAATCTCACATCACTGGCCTCAGTGTAAATCAAATCAACTGGGTATTGTCGTCCCTTACTCTCAATCACCTTAGCATTCAATCGATCGCTCAACTCTGTACTATTAATGGTGGCTGACATCAGCATGATGCGTAAATCTGGTCTCAAGATATCTTGAGCCTCTCGACACAAAGCTAAAGCTAAATCGGCATGTAAGCTTCTCTCATGAATCTCATCGAAAATAACCAATCCTACCCCTTCAAGAGCATTGTCTGATTGTAACATTCGGGTCAAAATTCCCTCTGTTAAAACCTCAAGACGTGTTGCCTTTGAAACTCGCTTTTCGAAACGAATACGATAACCAATACTTTGTCCGACTTCCTCACCTAAAAGAGAAGCCATTCGTGTGGCAATACTTTTTGCTGCCAAACGTCTTGGTTCCAACATCAGAATTTTCTGTCCTTTTAACCAAGTCTCTTCCATTAAAGCCAATGGCAACAAAGTACTCTTCCCTGCTCCTGGAGGGGCCGAAATAATAAGTGTATTCTCATTCGCCAGATGTATTCTGGTTTCGGAAATAATTTCTTTTACAGGTAAATCTATATTGAAGGGATCGAAAGTCAAGTTGAAGTCGTTTAGTGAATGAGTGACAAATTTAATAAAATTGCTTCAGTCAGGAAATACGCACGACTGGATGTCAGATTTAAACGCAAAGAGCGCAAAGCTAGTTCCACAAAAAGGACGCAATGATTTAAGTCGATACCTATAGATAACACGCTTTGCAGTCACTTAGAGAACAAAATAATCATCCACTTAATTTATAAATAAGAGAGAATAGTCTTTTTATTAGGATATCGCTTTGTAGAACAATTGCTTTAGCCTAATTTCGCACGATTCATAAAATAGGGTTTACTCCCACTAAATAAAACGATAATGATAAAATGGATATTATATAGTGCTCTTCTCATTCTGAGCAGTTGCAGTAAAATGCCTGAAAGAAGCTTTGAATTCAACTATAAAGTGAGCCTTCAGGCCAATCCTGAAAAAAACATGAAGGTCTGGATTCCTGTACCCCAATCAAATGAGGTGCAAACAATTAGTCAACTTTCTATCGATACTGATATTGCCTATGAGCTTAAAACTGAAGAGCAGTATGGGAACCAATATTTTTATGCAGAACTAAACGAAGGTCTAGCCCAAGCTAAGAATATAAATATTCACTTTCAGGTAACGAGAAAGCAAAGAGGAACAGCTAAATTTAATGGTACAGACCCTGATCAATATCTAAAAGAAAATCGACTGGTTCCTGTAGGAAATCGATTCGACTCTATCGTAAAAGCGAATAACTTATCGCCTAATAATATGCATGCCGTTTATGATTTCGTTTTAAACGAGATGTACTATGGTAAACCTAAAGCTCAGGATCCTTCCGACCATTACTATGCCAGCTTACCAACGAACATCAAAAAAGGAATCAGTAAAGATAGTGTGGTAAACCTTTATCTAAACACAACTAAAATTGCTGGAGAATTCACTTATGGTAATGGGAATTCAAACTATGCTTGTGATATATCGGTAGGTAATTGTACCGATTTTCATTCCTATTTTATGTCTTTAGCTCGTAGTATGAAAGTACCTGCTCGTTTTCACATCGGTTTTTCTATTCCTGAAGGACAAGAAGGAAAAATTGGTGGATACCATTGCTGGGCAGATTTTTATCAAGATAACAAGTGGTTTCCAGTTGATATTTCTGAGGCTGACAAAGCTGCTGACAAAGCTGAATTCTATTACGGGAATTTAGATGCTAATCGTGTTGAGATGACTCAAGGTCGCGATTTAATATTAGAAGGCTATTCTAAAGGTCCAGTTAATTTCTTCGTCTATCCTATTGTAGAGTCTAATGGACAAACTACTTCTTATACCAAATCATTCTCCTTTAAAGAGATTTAAGAAAGAATAAACTAAAATGCATTTGAATAGGCTGGGGGAACTCAGCCTTTCTTTTTTTAGAGTTAAACCGCGAAGTAAAAAACAGGCTTTTCAATATCAAACTTTGTTGTTTTCTTTGTGTCCTGAAAATAATCACTACTAGAAAATGATAGATTTTAAAATCGACGAAGATAAGTGTATTACCTGTGGATTGTGTGCACAAGATTGTCCTGTAGGGATAATTGATATGAATCCTCAACCAAGTATTCGCAAGTCTAGAGAGAAACAATGTCTTAAATGCCAACATTGTTTAGCCATATGTCCTACTGCTGCCCTATCTATTTTAGGGAAAAAGCCGGAGAATAGTCTATCTTCAGAAGGCGAATTGCCTACTTATGAATCCATGACACGTTTGATTAAAACGCGTCGATCAGTCAGAAAATATATTCCTGAAGATCTGGATCAAAAGCTCATTCAAGAGCTTATAGAAACAACGGCATATGCTCCAACAGGACATAATTACAACTCGGTACATTTCACACTCATCGATAAAAAAGAAGATTTAGCATTATTTAGAGATAAAGTGTATGAGGCCATCAAGAAAGCTGGTGAAGCAAAAACACTTTTACCACAGTTTCAATTCCTATATGCCATTCAAAAAGTGTGGGAAAGTAATGGTGTTGATGTCATTTTCAGAAATGCACCTCATTTGATTATTGCTTCAGCGCCAAAGAAAAATTCATCACCTTTACCCGACTGCCTAATTGCATTAAGCTATTTTGAACTTCTAGCTAATAGTCATGATATCGGCACCTTATGGAACGGAATGCTCACTTGGGTATTAAACGATATTGATCCTAGCATTGCCGATTTAATCGGTATTCCCCAAAATTACACAGTTGGATATGGCATGGTTTTCGGTAAATCAGCAGTAAAATACCCACGTTCAATACAATCAGAAGGTTTAAGCCTAAATAGAGTCGTTCTTAAATAAGACTTAAGCAAGCATTATTGTATTAAGCTTATAAGGATTTCACGATATATCAAAGCTTTTCTTATTTTTGCATTAAATAAAACTCAAATACATCATGATTAAGAATATTCCCAATATAAAACATACCGAATCTGGTAATTTCTTTCTTTTAGCAGGACCTTGTGCCATAGAAGGTGAAGAAATTGCAATGCAAATTGCTGAGCGTATTGTAAAAATTACAGACAAACTTGAAATACCTTTAATTTTCAAGGGCTCATACCGAAAAGCAAACCGTTCTCGTTTGGATTCATTTGCGGGTATTGGCGATGAAAAAGCGTTGAAGATTCTTAAAAAGGTAAGCGATACTTTTGGCGTACCAACCGTTACAGATATTCACTCGGCTGAAGAAGCAGCTATGGCTGCCGAATATGTTGATGTTTTACAAATTCCAGCTTTCCTTTGTCGTCAGACTGATTTATTGGTCGCTGCTGCTAAAACAGGTAAAGTTGTAAATATTAAAAAAGGTCAGTTCTTAGCTGCTGAATCGATGAAATTTGCCGTTAATAAAGTTAGAGAATCGGGAAATGATCAAGTTGTATTAACTGACCGTGGAAACATGTTTGGTTACCAAGATATGATTGTAGATTACCGTGGTATTCCAACCATGCAAGAGAATAATTGTCCTGTTGTTTTAGATATTACCCATTCATTGCAACAACCTAATCAATCATCAGGTGTAACAGGTGGACGTCCTGACTTAATTGAAACTGTTGCTAAAGCTGGTATTGCTGTCGGAGCTGATGGTATCTTTATTGAAACGCATCCTGATCCTGCAAATGCAAAATCGGATGGTGCAAATATGTTACACTTAGATCACTTAGAAGATTTATTGACCAAACTGGTGAAAATTAGAAAAGTAGTGAATCAATTCTAATAATTGAATTCTCATTTTAGATATATAGAAATCCCTTGTAGGCATAAGCTTACAAGGGATTTTCCGTTATTATCATCACCCAAATAATAATGCAACGGATTTACCATTAATATGGTTGACGTTTCACATAGCTTGTATGTAAAAGTTTGTGTGATTTATGACTCAATGGTTTCTCCAAAAAATCTTTATAAATCTGAGTAATTTCTGGATTTTCATGAGATTTCCGAACTGCCAAAGACAAATCTTCTGCATAAATAGCATTCATTCGTTTCTGACGAATTTCATCATCAACCGGGAATGGTTGTCCTCCACCACCTAAACATCCACCAGGGCAAGCCATAATTTCTATGAAATGATAAAAACGATCGCCCCTTTCAATAGCCTCCATCAACTGATGTGCATTTTCCAAACCATTGGTAATAGCGCATTTCAACTCAACTCCTTCGAGAAAACTCCACTCTGGACGAACATCTTCAATTAAAACAGTCGCTTCTTTTACACCATCTAAACCACGAACAGGTTTAATCTCTAGATTCTCAAAAGGAACTTCACGCCCCGTAACAATCTCGTAAGCAGTACGTAAGGCAGCTTCCATAACACCTCCAGTTGCACCAAATATCACGCCTGCGCCAGAACCAATTCCCATAATCGAATCATAGTTCTCTTCATTTAACTGATCGAACTCAATACCTGCTTGTTTAATCATAACAGCCAACTCTCGAGTCGTCAAAACAAAATCGACATCCTTATACCCACTATCCTTCATTTCAGGCCTGTTGGCTTCATATTTTTTGGCTGTACATGGCATTATAGAAATAGAAACAATATTAGAAGGATCCACGTCAATATTCTTGGCGTAATAGGTTTTTGCTAAGGCACCAAACATTTGCTGTGGCGATTTACAAGTTGATAAGTTAGGTAGATATTGAGGATATTTATGCTCGATATATTTCACCCATCCTGGAGAACATGAAGTTGCCATAGGTAATGCAACATCTGGATTATTATCTACCAAAGCACTTTTCAGTCTGGTTAATAGTTCTGTCCCCTCCTCCATAATAGTTAGGTCGGCAGTAAAATCTGTATCCAATACAGAATCGAATCCTAATCGGCGAAGAGCAGATACCATTCGACTGGTAACACTTGTTCCCGGTTCAAATCCCAATTCCTCACCCAAACCAATTCGAACTGCTGGTGCAGTTTGCACAACCACATACTTTTCGGGATCGGCTATAGCATCCCAAACTTGCTCCACATACGATTTCTCAACCAAAGCTCCGGTTGGACAATGCACAATACACTGACCACAATTTGTACAAACAACTTCATTTAAGGGATGATTAAAGAAAGTTGATATTTTCATATCAGAACCCTTATGTGCCACGGCTATTGCACCCACACTCTGTATTTCAGCACAAGTTCTAACACAGCGCTGACAACGAATACACTTACTATCATCCTTTTCAAGTGATGGTGAGAAAGAATCAACTGTGTAAAGCTGATCGGGAACCAAGTCGATAAAATCCTGATTAGTAATCTGCAGGTCCGCTGCGATTGTCTGTAATTCGCAATGCCCATTTCGATAACACTTGGTACATTCTTCTTTGTGTTCGGCTAACAAAAGTTCGATAATATGCTTACGACAGTTTCTCACCTTTAAACTGTTTGTATTAATCTCCATCCCTTCATTTACAGGTGTTGCACATGAAGCAACTAAACGATCTACTCCAGCCTGCTCAACCACACAAACCCGGCAATTTCCTGCAACACAAAGGTCTTTATGATAACATAAGGTCGGAATATGTATATGTAATTTTTCAGCTGCTTCAAGTATGGTTTTTCCTTCTTTTACACTAACAGCTATTCCATTAATTGATAAATTGATCATATTTGCCATTTTTATTCTCTTTAAATATTAAAGCATCATATAAGCTTGCCTTAATACAATTGAACATTAGACTCATTTATTTAGAACCTATTAGTAAATCATCTCCTCACGGAAGTTTTCTACAATAGAAGAAAAAGAATTTGCAACAGATTGTCCCAAACCACACTTTGCTGTCAATCGCATCGTGTCTGTAAGTTTCAGAAGTTTATCCAGATATGCAGCGGGCTTTTCACCACGTTTCACCGCTTTTATACCTTTCAGTAGTTGCTGACAGCCAACACGACAAGGTGTACATTGCCCACAAGATTCTTCCTCAAAGAAATCCAGATAATTATTTAAGACATTATACATAGATCGAGAACTATTAAAAATCATCATAGATCCTCCTGTTGGAAGCGAAACACCCGTCAATTTTCCCTGATAACCGATATGCGATTTTTGGAAACGCTTACGCGGAACCAGAAAACCCGAAGCACCACCTACTTGAACAGCTTTTGTATCACCATCACCGAAATCATCAACAAAATCTTGCACACTCATTCCCAGTTCCAGCTCATAAATTCCAGGTATAGGCGTATCTCCTGACACAGAAAACACTTTTGATCCCCATGAGTCTTTCACTCCTAGCTCTCGAAATTTCTTCGCACCATACTTCATTATGGTATACGAGTGTGCTAAAGTTTCAACATTATTAATGACTGTAGGCTTATTTAAATAACCACAATGTGTTGGATAAGGAGGTTTGTTTCTTGGTTCTCCACGCTTACCTTCCATCGATTCGAAAAGAGCAGATTCCTCTCCACAGATATAAGCACCACTTCCCAAGAAGATATCCACCACAAAATCCAGATTCAGTTCATTCATAATATGATGAAACCTCTTAAGTTCTTCTCTAAGCTGTGGCACCAGAAATTTATATTCTCCCCTTAGATAAATATACCCTTCCTTAGCTCCGATGATCTTGGCACACATGGCCATACCAGCTAATACTTTATGAGGTACCCGAGTCAATATCTCTCTGTCTTTAAAGGTACCTGGCTCTCCTTCATCTGCATTGCAAATAACATACTTCGTTTGCTCCTTTTCTTCTGCAGTTAGTTTCCATTTCAATCCTGTAGGGAAACCAGCACCTCCACGACCTTTAAGACCAGAATTAACCATTTCGTTGATGACCTCCTCGTGAGTGCGATCAAATGATTTTTTTAGAATCTCCTTACAATCATTTTCATTTTTAAAGATTAGATCTATCCTATTGAGTTGTTTTGTTTTAGTCGTCATAACACTTGATTTTTACAATTTGAAAATATGATCTATTCCTTATCAACTTTAAGCTTATAAGAACTCAATATATCAACCACCTTATTAGGTGTCAGCTCTGTATAAACATCATCGTTGACAAGCATAGCTGGTGCCTTATGACACCATCCCAAGCAGTTTGTTTCAAGTATTGTGAAGAGCTTATCAGGAGTAGTTTCTCCTAATTTTATTTTCAAGAAGTCTTCCAGCGCCATAAGAATTTGATTCTTCCCTTTCATAGCACAGGTTATGGTTTTACAAACACGGATAACATATTTACCTCTCGGGACAGTATCGAGGAATGTATAGAAACTAGCCGTTCCATAGACATCTGCAGCAGGAATTTTAGTTTCCTCTGCTATTTTAAGAATAGCACTTTCCGATAAAAATCGATCTTTTTCAACAACCGCTTGTAATATTGGAAGCAGTTTTTCCCTTTTTATTCCATGTTCCGTTACGAGATCTTTTACGAGTTCAGCCTGATCATTCATAGTTTAGGGTTTTGTTTGATTTGATAAATAAACATTCCACAATATCCATCCACACCGAGCAAAAATGATTAGCTCGATTACAAAAACAGATAAGAGTTAAGGTTCATTCATCATCTAATTATTGTGAGATTGATTAGTTTTTATGCTAATTATTCTAGTACAATTTCAGATTCAAACTTTAATGAGCGCGGCTAATTCAACTCATATACAACAGACTACTCCATCAAAACGTTGCTTTAAGATACAAAAATATTAGAGAAATAATTCTTTAATTGAACACTTTAATCGTTTTCATCACATTTCAATCAAGAAATTCTTTGATCAAGACATTTGTAATCATCCGAAACATGGAGAATACAACAGGTTTTCACATAAATTAGGCAATTTGCAAAAGCTCGTAATTTCTATTTAGACTTCTTAAAACTAACCCATTAAGACAAAAAAAAGCCTTCGGAATTAACCGAAGGCTTTAAGCTATTTTGAACTCTAATAATAAGAGCTTATCTATTTGTCTTGATAAGATTAAACGTATCTCTTAGGCTCAACGTCACCTCTCAATACCATATAACCATTCATTGCAAGAGCTTTCATTTCATCTTCTCCTGGGTAAACAATAACTGGAGCAATAAATGAAACCATTTCTTTTACATAGTTTACCAAATCACCATTGTGAGCAATACCACCTGTAAGAATAATTCCATCAACTTCACCTTTTAGAGAAGCAGCGGCAGCACCAATCGATTTACCAACTTGATAAGCCATTGCATCTTGAATTAATTGAGCTTTAGCATCTCCATCTTTAGCTTTCAATTCAATCTCGTAAGCATCATTAGTTCCCATATGAGCAACTAATCCACCTTCACCTTTTATCATTTTCTTCACTTCATCTAAAGTAACGTCACCACTAAAGCAAAGTTTAGCTAGAGCTCCTGAAGGAAGTGTACCTGAACGTTCTGGAGAGAAAGGCCCCTCACCATCTAAGGCATTATTAACATCAATTACACGACCCTTTAAGTGAGCACCAACAGAGATACCACCACCTAGGTGAGCAACAATAATATTTAAATCTTCGTAATTCTTATCAACTGTTAAAGCAAACGCTCTACTAACAGCTTTCTGGTTTAATGCATGGAAAATAGAAATACGCTCAAATTCTGGATGACCAGAAACACGAGCGACATCAATCATTTCGTCTACCACAACTGGGTCGGCAATATAAGCTTTTGCATTTGGCAATGACTGAGCAATATTATCAGCAATTAGTCCACCTAGATTACTTGCATGTTCTCCTAGAACACCAACACGTAAATCAGCTTTAAGTTTCTCATCAACCAAGTAAACTCCAGATTCGATTGGCTTAACCAAACCTCCACGTCCAACAACAGCTTCGATAAGGTCAATCATAATTTCCGCATCAACCATTTCTTTAAGTATGATATCTTTACGAAATTCAAATTGTTCTGAAATGCTATTGAATTGTGCTAGCTCTTCGTTAGAGTGTTTAATGTTTTTTAAGAAGACTGATTTGTCGCCCTGATATACGGCAATCTTTGTAGATGTAGATCCAGGATTGATAGCTAGAATTCTGCGATTTTCCATTAAAATTGTAGTTAATTGTTATTTTTAGTAGTTGGGTGCAAAAGTACCAATCTCTGAAAAATATTAGCACTAAAATTAAAATCTTTTTTCATGCTATACATCACAAAAACGCAATGCATGAAAACACAACATATCAGCAATTTACAAGAATTCAGCATTTAATACAACCGCCTCTTTCAGATTATTTTCCGCAAACGTTAGCGCTTCCACAAGTGTTTGGCCCTCTTTTTTTATCGGAAACACATGATCAAATGGGGAATTTACGATATTTTCAGAACTACCACAAAAAGCATAAACTCGTTTCTTCATTTCTTTCGCCTTTTTAGCTAAAACATATGGTGCTTTACCAAAACTTGATTGCGAGTCGATACATCCTTCACCTGTGATCAAAATATCACAGTCATTTAAGGCTTGATCAATATTTAAACAATCGAACACCAATTCACTACCCGATCGTAATTTAGCTCCACACAAGGCATGTAAAACTGCAGCGACACCTCCTGCAGCACCTCCATATTTCATTGAAGAAATATCAATATTAAATTGTTTCTTTATCAGGTTTGCAAAATGTTTATGATTTTGGTGCAGATAATTGATATCTTCAGACGAAGCTCCTTTTTGCTTGCCAAAAACATGGGCAGATCCAAGTTCTCCAAGCAGAACGTTTTCAACATCACAAGCAATCTGAAAATCTACATTTAAAAGTCGATTATCGAAGCTTAAAGAATCAATCTCGACAATTTCATTCAGATCTCCTCCACCACCAAGCTGTACCTCACCATTTCTATTGAGAAAACGAAATCCCAGAGCTCTTAGAGCTCCAAAGCCCATATCAATGGTTCCGCTTCCGCCGATTGCCAAAATGATTTTAGTACAATTTAGATCGAGAGCCAAACGAATCAAGTCTCCTACTCCATACGTATGCGTATTTAAGGGATTGTATTCTGAAGGTTTAAGCAAAGATAAACCCGCAACATGAGTCAACTCGATAATAGCCGTTCCATTTGTAGTCAGAAATAATGGAGCACTAATTTCTCTATCTAAAAGATCATTTGTTGAAAATCGATGGGTTTTTCCTTCGTAGTAGTTTGTAAGAACATCAAAAGTGCCATCTCCCCCATCGGCAACTGGTAAGCATTTACAATTGAAGTTTGGTCTAATTTTCACCAAATTAGATTCAATTATCCGAGCTACTTGAAGTGCAGAAAGGCTGCCTTTAAAAGCATTGGGAGCAATCAGAACATTCATTCCTAATATAGATGTTAATTAATTAGATCCTGACATCCAGAGCATTATTAGCTTCTATCGAGAAAATCAGAAACATCTTCGAAAACCATCATTTGGGGTTGAGCTTCAAAATAATTAAACAAATCTGATTCAGGCCATTCCTTAACAGAACGCAATACTCTAGCCATCAATTTATTTAATTCTTTAGGAAAATCGGAACCTCTCCACGATGATGTGTTGGTAATAATCACCCAAGTTGAGCCATCAGGGTTTTGTTTCATTAAAGCAGAGCTTCCAGCCAATGTTCCGGTTCGCCACCAAGTGCCATTCGAACGCGTTCCTTTCCATCCAATTGGACTAAAACCTCTTCGACTTGGCTTGGTCATATATTCAATACTTTCCTTTGAAAGAATATCAGCTTGTTTGCTTTTACCATCAATAGCCACATAAAACTTCATCAACTCAGCTGCAGATGCAATCCATGCTCCTGCACCTCCAAGTGCTTCAATATTATTACCTCCGTTACTACGATAAACTCTCTCTCCAGAAGCATCAAAAGCAGGAACTAATATGGCATTAGATTGCTCGTAATAGTTCACCTCATTCGGTAACTTATCTTCACGCAAATTTTTCCCTAAATGCATATCAAAAATACCCGCTGGGTGTAGAATACTTTCTTGGATGTATGCTTCATAATCTTTACCTGATGCGGCCTCAACAACTTTTTCTAAAATCACATAACCTAGGTTGGAATAACTCCCACGACTACCAGGTGTAAAGTGCAAACGCTTTGAAAGTGCAAATTCAATAATTGTTTCTGAACTTGCAGGTGCAGGAACATTCATTTTCTTTGCAATAGTTAGAGGCAAAAACATCTGATCGCCATATCGGCTGGTATATCCCGCTGTATGACGCAGAAGGTGTTCTACATTTATTTTTCTTGCTCGCTTATCTTTAATGTTTAAATAGTTTTCCGAATTAAGGATGCCATCTTCACCAAAAACTCTGTCACTTAATTGCAACTTACCTTCTTCCTTAAGCTTCATTATGGCCGTAGCCGTAATCAACTTAGAAATACTGGCAATACGAAATAAATGATCGGGTTCAACTTTCACTTTATTTTCAACATCGGCGTAACCATAGCCTTTTGCAAACACAAGCTTTTGATCTTTGACCAAAGCCACTGAAGCTCCATTTATATGCCAATATTTAAGAAATCTGTTTATTCTATAGTCAGCTTTCTTAGTCGCATCTGATGATGAAAGCTCATTAGAGATTCGGTGTGATACCGGATCTAGTTTGCTATCGTATGGTATGTATAACTCTTCTTGTTTAGACGAGCTAGTATGCGTATCAAACAATACTACGAGTAGTGTTAATACTACTATTATGATTTGTTTTACAGTCATTCTCCACATTTTACCTTATAAAGATCTCATAACAAGATGCTTTAAAGATTCTTATCTCTCTAATTAATATTCGTCACAAAAGTGACTATTTTTTATTGAAACTCAGCCATGAAGATAAGCCTTTTCCCTCAAACACAAGACATAAAAATGTATTTTTTCTCCTAATAATCAACAACACAGAAGTCTTTTCTAAATTTCAAAAATATCGTTTCTATATCAAAAAAAACACATTTCACACCTGATTTTACTTAAATGCTACGATCTTACAACTCAAGTTTAATACAGATTATCAGGAAAAAATAGAAATTACAATTTAGAATTCGGCACAACTTATTAAGTCATTTAATTACAGCCGCAAAATTCATCAATAATCATTTTTTATAAATACGTCTTCCATTTTCAAAATTCTTATTCACAAGTTTTACCTATATTTGCGCTGACCTTACCTTAATACTCAATACTGATGCTTTAAGCAATATTAGTTATTCACCTTGCGTTAACTGGTTTTATGCAACAAGGTGAGTTTTGCACATTATAAAATTGAGTTCGAAAATCACAACAGAAGGAATACATGACAAAAGGCAAAAACACCCCAACTAAAGCAAGAAAAAAAAGTACCCCAAAAAGAAAATCGACATCTGCGAAAAAGAAAATAACGAAGATGAGTCTAAAAAAACGCTTCTTCCGCTTTTCTTTTATCTGCCTACTCATTACTGGTTCTCTCTTTGGATTATTCTTGGCAAGCATCTATTACGGTGCGTGGGGAAAACTTCCAGATTATCACACCTTAAAAAACATCCAAAATGCCAATGCTTCAGAAGTTTATTCTGAAGATGGAAAAATACTAGGACGTATCTATGCTGAAAATAGAACGAATATTGATTTTAGTGCCATTCCAATAAATGTGATTAACGCTCTTGTTGCCACAGAAGATTCACGTTTCTACAATCATGAGGGAATAGACGAAATCAGTTTGGTCCGAGTACTTGTAAAAACACTAATCATGGGTAATAAGAGCTCTGGTGGTGGAAGTACACTTAGCCAACAATTGTCAAAAAATCTTTATCCAAGAAGGAATTTTGGGAAGCTTTCTATGCCCGTTAATAAGATAAAAGAAGCGATAACGGCTTCCAGGTTAGAAAAAATATATTCAAAGAAGAAGATTCTTCAACTCTATTTGAATACCGTTCCTTTCGGAGAACAGGTTTTTGGTATTGAAAGTGCCTCACGTCAATATTTCAGTAAACCTGCTTATAAGCTAAAGCTCGACGAGAGTGCTGTTCTAATTGGAATGCTAAAAGCACCTTCCTACTACAATCCTCGCCGTTTCCCAGAGCGATCGAAACAGCGTCGAAATGTCGTTATTGGACAAATGGCTAAGAACAACTTCATTTCAGATAATAAAGCGACACAACTTAAGAAACTTCCTCTAAAAATAAACTATCAGAAACAAAATACTCATGACGGGCTTGCACCTTACCTAAGAGAACGTATTCGACTAGAAGCTGATAATATTCTTAAAAAATATACAAAAGCGAATGGATCTAACTACGATATATATAGAGATGGCTTAAGAATTGTAAGTACGGTCGATTACAGTATGCAAAAATATGCTGAAGATGCGGTTAAATCGCACATGAAAAACCTACAAAATTTATTCTATAAGCATTGGGGCAGACAAAATCCTTGGGATAATAACAAAGCCATTTTAAAATCAGCCATTGAACGCTCGCCATATTATAAATCCTTAATTAAGCAAGGCAAAAAAAAGAAGGAAATCAATGCGCTCTTAAAAAAGAAAAGAAGCACAAAAATCTTCACCTGGAATGGAGAAAAGGACCTGAAGATGAGTCCTCTTGATTCAATTAAGCACTATATTAAACTTCTGAATACTGGTTTTGTAGCTATGGAGAGCAACACAGGTAAAATTAAAGCCTGGGTTGGGGGAATAGATTTCAAACATTTTCAATACGATCATGTAACAGGTAAACGTCAAGTAGGTTCAATATTTAAACCTATCGTTTATGCGGCAGCACTTGAAGCTAATATGTCTCCTTATGACTACTACCCAAATGAACGTAAAGTGTACTCAAAATATCAAGATTGGTCACCTCGAAATGCGGATAACAAATACGAAGGAAGTTATAGTATGGAAGGGGCATTGGCGGAATCAGTCAATACGATAGCCGTAGATCTTATTATGGAAACAGGCATAGAACCAACCATCGAATTGGCTGAAGAAATGGGTATTACGTCACCATTACCTAATGTACCATCTCTTGCTTTAGGAACAGCTAATATTTCGCTATTGGAAATGATACAGGTTTATGCCAACCTTGCCAATAGAGGTAAAAATATAGAACCTTATTATATCTCGCGAATAGAAAATAATAAAGGTGAAGTCATCGTCGATTTAAACCACTCCGATTTTACAACCAGTTTATCTCCAGAGAATGCAGATATCATTAATCATATGTTGTCTGCCGTTGTAGATAGTGGTACAGCTAAAAGTTTACGAACGGTTTATGGCTTAAAAGGTGAGCTTGCTGGTAAAACAGGAACAACCCAATCGCAAGCTGATGGTTGGTATATCGGTTACAACCAGAATTTGGTTGCTGGAGCATGGGTTGGTGCAGCCGATATGCGAGTGCATTTCCGCTCTTTATCCTTAGGACAAGGCGCTTCCATGGCTTTACCTATTTATGGCAAATTCATGCACCAGCTCAACAATAATCGCAAGTATAAAAATTATTGTTCTGCTCCTTTTTTCAAGCCTGACAATGTGTGCTTATCGCAGTTGAATATTCCACATTACCTTCCTCCTAGAGGAAGCTTCTTCAAAAAGATTTTTGGTCAGAAAAATAAAAATCAAAAGCTGAAGGCAAAAGAACGACGAGCTAAAAGGAAGAAAAATAAAAAATCGATTTACGATAAAATTAAATCGATTTTTAAAAAGAAAAATCGAGATCAATAAAACAAATACAAAAAAAAGCGTCAACCCATTCTTCATAAAGATGAGTTGACGCTTTTCTTTTGTTCTAAGTTAGAGGCTTTAAAACCTTTTCTTCCACCAAAATTTCAGTCGCTCTAAAACTTTTACTTCAAGGGCATTGTTTTGTGGAATATATAAACGTTGGTTAGCAATCTCTTCTGGAAGATATTCCTGATCAACAAAGTTTCCCGGATAATCGTGAGAGTATTTATACTCTTTATTATACCCCAAGTCTTTCATCAACTTGGTAGGTGCATTACGCAAGTGCAAAGGCACTGATAAATTACCTGTTTCTCTTACCAAAGCTTGAGCTTTTCCAATTGCCAAATAGGAGGCATTACTTTTTGCAGATGTTGCTAAATAAATGGCTACTTCTGAGAGAATTAGTCTCGATTCTGGCATACCAACTAAATTCACCGATTGAAAACCTGCATTGGCTAAAAGTAAGGCATTGGGATTGGCTAGCCCTATATCTTCGCTAGCGGAAATCACTAGTCGACGAGCGATGAATTTGGGATCTTCTCCCCCTTCAATCATTCTTGCCAGCCAATAAACTGCAGCATCTGGATCACTCCCTCGTATCGATTTGATTAGAGCAGAAGCAATATCGTAATGCTGTTCTCCATCCTTATCGTACATGGACGGGTTCTCTTGCAGTTCTTTTAAAACAAGCTCATTAGTCAAAATAATCTTATCACTTACCTGAGAATTCACAACTAACTCTAAAATATTCAAAAGTTTCCGTGCATCTCCACCTGAAAACTTAATCAGGGCATCCTTTTCTTTAACAGTAACATCCTTCTCCTTTAAATAGATGTCTTTCGTTAGTGCATATTCAATTAAATATTCTAAATCTGACTTTTCCTGAGCCTTAAGTACATAAACCTGACAACGTGAAAGCAAAGGCGAAATGACCTCAAAGGACGGATTTTCGGTTGTTGCACCAATTAAAGTTACCGTGCCATTTTCAACTGCGCCCAACAGAGAATCTTGCTGTGATTTACTAAATCGATGAATTTCATCGATAAATAAAATTGGGTTAGGTGTGGAAAAAAATTTCTGCTTTTCTGCTTTCGCGATCACCTCTCTAACATCTTTTACTCCCGAATTGACAGCAGATAAAATATAAAAAGGACGATTTAATTGATTGGCAATAATTTTAGCCAAGGTTGTTTTACCAACTCCTGGGGGGCCCCACAGAATGAAGGAAGAAATATTTCCCGATTCAATCATCTTTCGAAGAACAGCTTTCTCTCCAACCAAATGTTTTTGTCCCAAATAATTTTCGAGATTGGTTGGTCGTAATCGTTCTGCTAAAGGTTGGTTTGCTGACATGAAATAAGATTAAAGGGTAAAAGTTAAAAAGTATAAAAGGTAAAATTGTTAAGATAAAAAAGGTAAAGCATGTGTCTCAACCAGATTTATCAAACAAATACGAACTGCAAAATTACTCAACATCAAACGACTTACTTCTCTTTATTGCAATAACGTTTAATAACATTATAAGCATCCAATAAACCAAGCTCACCAGCCTTACTTAAATCGCCGTAAGCTGAAGTTTTATCGTTATTGTACAAATAAACCAGTCCTCGATTATAGTAGGCTTCCTTAAATCGACTGTCCAATTCAATCGCTTTATTGTAATCTACAATCGCTTTATCTAATTGTTTAGATTTTGCATAGGTATTTCCCCTGTTGAAATAAGCAAAAATCAAATCTGAATCTAATTTAATGGCCTTATTATAATCGGCAATTGCAGAGCTATAATCAACGATGATCTCATTATCCTTACCTTTATTATCAGCATTCAAACTCAAATTAGTATCATCATTCACGCCTATAGACTGAATATAATCTGTCATATCAACAATAGCATTGGCTCTATTAAAATAAGCATAAACAAAATCCTTATTCTTCTCAATGCAAGCATTAAAAGAAGCAATCGCATTATTAAATTTCTTCTTACTTAATTCATAAGTTCCCTTAAAGAAATAAGCCTCACTATTGCCCGACTTAATCTCCAAATTTGCATTTTTAATTTGCTGATCAATCAAATTTTTCGAAAAGGAATGATTCTTATTACTATATGTAAAAGCAGGTGAATAATTATGTTTTTGATTGTAATTCATTAATTCTTGATCGTAATATTGCATTCGACCAGCTCTCAAACTATCAATGGATAAATGACTGATATGAAAGTCAGCTGCTAATTGAATGGCTACAAACTTATCCTGAACACGGCCTTTAATAATTTCCTCGATAATTTTCTCTCTAGAATTTAAGTCAATCAAACGTTGAAAGTTTTCGGTTGTATCAACAAAGGCAGCCATAGAACCTTCATTTTTCATTTTCTTATACTTGTCGATAATTATAAGCCCCTGATTTCTATCTTGAATAGAGCCATCCATATCATTAACATCACGTTTTGCAGATGATCGAGCCAAATATGCTTTTGCAAAATCAGGGTAAATATCAATTGCTGTCGTGTAATCTTCTATAGCTCCTAAATTATCACCAATGTCCGCTTTTACTAAACCCCGATTAAAGTAAATGAGCATATTATCAGGATTCATATCCAAAACCATATTAAAATCATCAATGGCAGAATTAAAATCACCCACTTCCGATTTTAGAAGAGCTCTATTATAATAACCATAGGCATTATTAGGATCCAATTCAATCACTTTATCGTAATCAGCCAAGGCACCTTTTAAATTCTTTGTGGCATAATTAGAAATTCCTCTTCCCATTATCAGACGTGCATCATCTGGGTTTATCTTTAAAGCTCGCTTATAATCTTCTACTGATTCCTTATATTCTTTATTTTTATATTTCAGATAGGCTCTATGTCCGAAGGCATCTGCAGAAAAATTATTGAGTTGAACTGCTTTATTACAATCTGAAATAGCACCCTCAATATCATCCATCTGTTCTCTTACTACAGCCCGATTCAGATATGCCCCAATCATATCTTTCTTAAATTGTATTGCTTTTGTATAATTCTCAGCGGCCTCTTTGTAACGTTTTAAAGCCGCTAAGGTAATTCCTCTATTAGCAAAGATGTCTGGGTTACTTGGGCTTAATTCTTCTGCCATATCAAAATCCTTTAAAGCCTGAGTATAATGGCTCAAGTGATTATTTGCAACACCACGATAAAGGTAAGCCAATGTGTAATTCGGATTAATAGAAATGGCTTTTGTATAATCGATCTCTGCACCTTCAAAATCCTCCAGATAATATTTAGCCAAAGCCCTAAACAAATAAGGTTCTGGCAAATATGGTTTGACTCTAATTATTTCATTAAATTTTGTAATAGCCTCGGTATAATCGTCAAAGTAGATGGCATTGCGCCCCTTTGACAATAAATTTTCTGTATTGAGTTGTGCATTGGCAGTGCATACACTAAAAATTAAGCTAAAAAAGACTAGAATTCGGAATAGACGCATATAAAAACTAAGATTTCAGATGTGAATTACAAACTTAAAAAAACTAGTTTGCAAACCACTTAAATTAACAGAATTTAAATCCTCTCTGTCCAACAGTATTCCTTCCCTTCTACAGTTCTTGTAAAACAGATAGGTTACATTTTTATATTTTTTATAAATGTCATAACTTGAAGATAAAAGCTCATTGACAACTCACTATAAGCCACAAAGTTTTTGACTAACCGTATTCTTCTATTTTATTAATACTGACTAAAATTGAAAGCTATGAAAGATATTTTATATCAATACATGAAAGAGCGTTACCAGCTTCAAGAGACGGAGAAACCACAAAATAAACCATCTGGACCAGTAGTTACCATTTCAAGAGAGTGCGGATGCTATGCAATAAATATGGCGAACCAGCTCGTTGAAAAACTAAGCAAACTAACAGGTGAAAAATGGACGGTCTTAACTAAAGAAATACTTGTGGAAGCTGCGGAAAAACTTGAATTGCATCCCAAACAAATTGAATACGTCTTTGAGTCAAAGGAAAAATCGACTTGGGATGACGTTTTTGCAGCAATGTCCAATAAATATTACAAAAGTGACAAGCAAATAAAGAAAACGATTGCCGAGGTTGTACAAGCAATGGCTAAACGAGGTAATTGTATTATTATTGGTCGCGGAGGAATTATTCTGACTCAGGATATCGAAAAATCATTGCATTTAAAATTACAAGCTCCATTGGAGTGGCGGGCCACACAATTACAGAAAAAACATGGTGGCAGCTTAAATGAAATGCAAACCTATGCTAGAACAGTTGATAGTAAACGTGAGATATTCAGAAATTTCTTTAATAAACAACCACTGGAATTAAGTCATTTTGATATCGTATTTAATTCTATGAAATTGGATGATGAAATAATAGTCAACACGACTCTTGAGATATTAAAAGCAAAAAAAATGATCTAAACAGACCTAAATAAAGCTTCGTCCTAAAGACGATTCTTCTCATTTAGGAACTGTGACCTATCAAATTTATCGAGTCAAATCCTAATTATATCTAAAAACTTAAGCAAAGCCAGCATTACAATTGGCTAGGTTTAAGTTTTTGTTATTTTTGCGCTTCTAAATCGGAGCTCTACACTCAATATTCTAGAAAAGAATATTCATGTGAGAACAGATTTAATATTAAAATGAGAACAATTTAAAACTCAAAACAATAATACTATGAATTTTAGAATTCTTGCTGCAGCCCTGCTTATTGGAGGAACTGTATTTTCAGCATCAGCTAAGGACAAAAAAAAGGAAAAAAAAGAAGGTTATGTGTTTACTGACGTAAAACGCATGCCTGCAACATCTGTAAAAGATCAGCATCGTTCAGGAACTTGTTGGTCTTTTGCTGGATTATCATATCTTGAATCAGAAATGATTCGTATGGGTAAGCCTGAGGTCGATTTGTCTGAAATGTTTGTGGTTTATAACTGCTACTCAGATAAAGCTATTAAGGACGTTCGTTTGAGCGGTAAATTCAACTTTGGTGGCGGTGGTGCATTCCACGATGTTACTTACGTGTTGAAAAACTATGGTATGGTTCCAGAAGAAGCTTATGCTGGATTACATTACGGCGAAGCAGGTCATACACATGGTGAAATGGATATCATCCTAAGCAACTATGTTGATGGTGTAATCAAAAATAAAAATAGAAAATTAACACCAACTTGGCATAAAGGTTTCAACGGTGTTTTGGATGCTTACTTAGGGAAACGACCTGAGACGTTTAAGTATGAAGGTAAAGAGTACTCTCCTAAGTCATTTGCTAGCGATTTCGTTGGTTTGAACGCAGATGATTACATCCAAATTTCTTCATACACTCATCACCCATTCTACGAGAAATTTATTATCGAAGTTGGTGACAACTGGTTATGGGAATCTGTTTATAACTTACCTATTGACGAAATGATGGAAGTTATGGAAAGTGCTATTATGAATGGTCATACCATTGGATGGGCTTCTGACGTAAGTGAAAAAGGATTCGCATACCGTAAAGGTGTTGCAATTATTCCTGAAGCAGATACTAAAAACATGAGCGATTCGGAAATTTCTAAATGGCAAGATATGTCTGACAAGAAAAAGAATGCTAAACTATTTAGTTTCGAAGGTCCTGGTAAAGAAAAAGTGATTACTCAAGAAATGCGTCAAGAAGCTTTCGATAACTACACAACGACTGATGACCATGGAATGCACATTGTTGGTATTTCTAAAGATCAAAAAGATAACAAGTACTTTATCGTTAAGAACTCTTGGGGTACAGACAACAACCCTTACGGAGGTTATTTCTATGCATCATTCCCATTTGCTGCATACAAAACAATGTCTTTCATGATTCATAAGGATGCACTTCCTGCGAAAATCAAAACAAAATTAGGTTTGTAATTAACAAACTCGATTATACCTTAAAAGCTCGACCATGACGGTCGAGCTTTTTTTATGCACTAACACAGTTATTTTCATGACTAAACTTCATTATTAAAGGCTTCTATTATTAAAAAATTTAATATAAATTCGTCGCAGGTATAAAGATTGTTATTATTAGCCCTTTATTTTTTATTAAAGAACTCATTACTTTATTAATACAAAAATCATACACAATGAAAAAGTTATTATTAGTAGCAGCGATCTGCTTATTTTCATCAGCATTGTTTGCACAACTTGCCTCTCCTATTAGTATTGGTGTTCACGGCGGTCTTGTAAGCACTAAAGTGGATACAGACTTAAGTGGCTTTAAAGAAAAGTCAGAAAATGGAATGATGTTGGGTGCTTTTGCTAGAATCAACCTCAACAAATGGTATATCCAACCTGAGTTGAATTACGTTAATCGTAAATCAACAATCAGTTCATCAGCAACCTTATTCGGACAAGAACTAAATGCTGATATGGATATTGAAAGAAAAAGTATTGATATTCCTATGTTATTAGGGTATAAACTTGTTAAACTACCTTTATTTAAACTAAGAACCTTCGCTGGTCCTGTAGCCTCTTTTAGTATTGATGACAATTTAAAAGATTTTATTACAGATGGTGCAGATGATTTCAAACCTGAAATGAAAAATGCCGTTTGGAATGCTAAAGTGGGTGCAGGTATCGACGTTTGGAAGTTAACACTAGATGTGGATTACGAATTTGGTTTAACTGATGTTTCATCTGAATTCTTAAAGAAGAATAAGATGTTTAATGTGACTTTGGGATTCCGTTTCCTATAAGCCAAATAAATATTAGATATAAAGAAGGAGAGTATCCCAGTGGGATACTCTCCTTTTTTTTAGCCAAAGATTTCTATCAAAATATAAATAAAGGTTTCATTTTAAAGATCTTCATTAATTAAAACATTTAGTATAAATTCGTAACACATGTAAAGTCACTAATCTAAAACTCAATTTCTAAACTATGAAAAAAAATTTGTTAGTAGCAGTTATCTGCTTATTCTCTTCGACACTATTTGCACAACTGGCTTCACCTATTAGCTTAGGAGTACATGGCGGTCTTGTAAGCACTAAATTTGATATGAATTCTGGTAGCGATTTCAATGCCGATAATGGTATGATGCTGGGTGCTTTTGCCAGAATCAATATCAAAAAATGGTATATCCAGCCAGAATTGAATTATGTGAAACGTAAATCTGAATCTTCAGAAAGTCTTATGGGAGCCAATATATTCCCAACTATTGAAACTAAGAGTATTGATATTCCTGTTCTTTTAGGTTATAAAATAGTAAAGCTACCCTTGTTTAAACTAAGAGCTTTTGCAGGACCAGTCGCTTCTTTTAATATTGATGATAATATTAAATCAACTCTTGGAGATGCCGATTTCAAAAGTACTGTATGGAATGCTAAGTTTGGGGCAGGTATTGATGTTTGGAAATTTACTTTCGATGTTGATTACGAAGTCGGTTTATCTGATGTTGCAGAAGATTTAAAAGGGAACATGGTAAATGTAACCTTAGGATTCCGTTTTTTATAGGTCTCTTTAAATAACAAAAAAACGCCATGAGAATGGCGTTTTTTTTTATGCTCCATATTTCTATATCCACATTCAACTTAAACCATTAGTGATTCTATATAAACTTTAAGTCGATCTTTTATAAAGAACTCCCAACCTCCCAGACAGCTTTCTCTAGTAAATTCAGGTATGGATTGAGGAAAACTATTGGTGACAATATGACTCACACGTATACTAGATCCACCCTCCCTTATAAAGGTTTCAAAGCTAACAAATGACTCACCTTCATAACCCTCATATTTCCAGGAATACACGATCTTTTCCAATGGAATGACTTCGATAACCTTCCACAAATGCATAAAATCTCTTTCTCCTGATTTCACATTAAATTGGGTTTCAAATCCGACTTCAGCAGAGAAATCTTCAATATTCTCAAAAAACCAGAGTTTCATCTGATCCAACTCAATTATGGCTTTCCAGAGTTGGTTGACAGGCACATGAAAATCTTGTTTAACTACAACAGGTTTCCTTTCCATACTCATGTTTCCTCCTTTATTCGTATTTTAGTCTTTATTCAATCTATTACAAGTTCTGAAGTTATGCTGAAAATAAATTATATCTATTGGATATCTACGATTACCCTATTCGGGATGATGATAACGACAGGTGTTCTATATTTCGTTTTTTATGATGCTCTTGTAAACTATTTTACCAGCTATGGTTACCCTATTTATCTCATTTATCCACTAGCTATTGCAAAAATTATTGGCTCGATAATTATACTTTACAACAAGAACAAATTCCTTAAAGAACTCGCTTATATAGGTTTCTTTTATAATTTCATTTTGGCTTTTTTTGCTCACTACATGATTAATGAATTCGATCCTTTTCCAACAATATCGTTAATCCTTCTTTTAATTTCTTATTTCACAGGTAAAAAAATTAGGCCCTAGTTTACATCAATTCATTTTCAAAGCCAACTTCAAAATCTTTACAGCATACTAAGTATCGAACCTAAAGTCGAAATATTCATGCCCTAATCTGAGATAAACAATGGAAATTCTGTGTAAACGACCCCGCTACATTCCGCTCTATTAGGCAAGCTTGGGTCGATAAAATAAAATGGATAAATAATCAACGACAGAGTCCGATGGTGTGATATCTCCAGAATTTCCCTGACGAAGCACTTTAACCTTGACATCCTCATAAAGCATTTTCGAATATTCAACAAGAGTCATGATTGGGCCAAAACCACAAACAGAAATACGATGACGCTTCACTTCTTGATAAACCTGTTTAGCATCCAACTTACAAATCGCATCAATAACAAGATAATCGAGCTTAAATGCTAATGAAGGAGAAATATAATGGGAAAAATCAGAAGAAGCCAAAACCAGCAACTTTCGCTTGAGTGATTGATTCGTTTGGATTATTGAACGGGCTAATTTCTCGGCACAATCAACTGTTTGATGATTCATACATATGGGAAGTATTTTAAATCCTTCTCCCAAAAACAACTGAAGAAAAGGTAACTGAACCTCTGCAGAATGTTCATTTTTATGCGGATCAATATTAACCGGTAAGTTCATCTTTTCTCCGAACTCAACATCAAGCTTTACTCTCCCCAATGGTGTTTCCCAGGCATCACTACCAGCAATGCTCACATCTTCCTCAAAAAAAATGTTATGATTTGGATTTAGGATCACTATTGTATCAAAGGAAATTTGCGAATATCGAAGCAATTCATAAAGGTGAATCGCCTCATATCCAGAATACATGTATCCTGCATGAGGAACAATTCCTCCTAAAATATAATTCTTGCCTAAAGCGTAATCAATCAGATTAGCTTCTTTACTCAGAATATGCTTAATCACACCTTTTAGTTGATCCGGGTCCTTAGGATAAAATGTGCCTGCAACCCTTGCTTTCCTTACTTTCATAACTTCATTTTTTTTATTCTTCAAGCCTCAGCAAATAAAAATCTGTTTCTCACAAGACATACATCGTCCTTTATCCATTCCAACTAGCTCTATCTCATAATTGAAACGACGAATTAACTCCTGTCCACAATGTCTGCAAGTGGTAATGCCTCCAAAGCGAGTATTCACATTTCCCAAATACACGTAGCTCAAATGCTCTTTGGCAATATCATAAAAACGATATAAAAGTTCTAAGGGTGTAGGGTCACTATTTAATTTGTAAGCGGGAAAAAAACGAGAAAGATGCAAGACCGTATCTGGGCCAAGTTCTCCGGCCAACCAACGTAACAGTTCTTCAAATTCAGTCACTTTACTATTCAGGCCTGGAATTAACAAATGACTAACCTCTAGATGTTTTCCACTTTTTCGAATAGATTTAAGAGTCCCCAGAACTGGCTCCAATCGAGAGTGAGTATATTGTTTATAGAACGTTTCGCTAAAAGCTTTTAAATCCACATTAAAAGCATCGATATACTCAAGTAATTCCCGAAGCGGATCTGGATTAATAAAGCCATTGGTGACCATTATATTTTGCATGCCCTTTAGTTTCACTTTGGGTGCTAAGGATATTATAGATTCAAAAAATACTGTGGGTTCATTGTAAGTATAGGCGATACCAATGCAATTGCTCCTTTCGCTTGCCATCTGAAGTATCTCTTGGTCCAACAACACTTTCATATACGGAAAATCTTCTAGTGCAGATTGCGCAATTTCGTGATTCTGACAGAATTTGCACTTCAGGTTACAACCTTTGGTTCCCAATGACAAAACAGACTTCGCAGGAAAAAAATGATAGAGTGGTTTTTTCTCAATGGGATCTAAGCTAATGGCGGAATATTTCCCTTTTACTTCGGTAAAAAGAGTCCCCTCCCGATTAATTCGAACTTTACAAATACCATGTTGACCTTCGCTTACGATACAATTGTGAGGGCATAGACTACATCTCACGTCCTTATCCTTTAATGTGTCGAAATACAGAGCTCTTTCCATAGTAGAAAACTTATACAGAAGTATACGAAGAGAAAAGATGCAAGGTTTCAGAAATGAAGTTCTGATTTCCAAGACATATCTTTTCCAAGACTTATGCTAATATTCATAGAGCAAGGATATCGGTTAATCCTGTACAATCCCATGATAGTCGACTTTACTTAATTCTCTTATCCACTCATGTGGATATGTCAAGCTATGCCTCTATATTTGTTTACTAAACCAACAAAAACTATTTACTTTTTTAAATTAATTGAATATGAATTTTAAACAATTTAAGGGTGGTATTGTGATGACCCTTTTAGCGGCAACTATGTGTTTGCAAGCAACAGCTCAAGTAAGCTACAAGACTCGTGAAGACATTCCTGCAAAATACAAATGGAACTTTTCTGATATTTATGAGAACTGGGAAGCTTGGGAGTCTGATTTCAAATCGATGTCGAAAGATATTGAAGTGATGCAATCATTAAAGGGAAAACTTGGTGAGAATGCTGACAATTTATTGACACTTCTTACGGCACAGGAAACCATGATGAAAAAGGCCTATAAGGTTTATCAATTCGTTTCTTTTCAATCTACTGTTGATGGAAAAAACATGGAGTTACAAGCTAAGCTTCAAGAAGTCGGCATGTTCTTCGCTAATATGGGAATGACAACAACATGGATATCTCCTGAATTGATTAAGATTCCTGAAGCAAGAATGAAAGAATGGATTGCTTCAACTCCAGCTTTAAAGCCTCATGCATTCGATTTAATAGATATGTATCGTATGCAAAAACATGTATTGAATGAAGAGTTAGGCAAATTAGCTTCTTACTATTCTCAAGTATCGGGTACTGCTGGGAAAATTTTCACTGCTCTTTCAACTACAGATATGGAATTTCAAGAAATTGAATTATCTGATGGTTCGAAAGTAACTGTTACACCTGGTGTTTATTCACACATTACAAACAATAATAAAAATCAGGAAGATCGTAAAAAAGCTTATGAAGCTCTTTATGATGTTTATTTCAAGAATAAAAACACCTATGCTGCCATTTATCAAGGTGTGATTCAATCGGAATGGGCGAATGCTCGTGCCAGAAACTACGAATCGTGCTTAGATGCATCGCTAGAAGGTAATAATATTCCAAAGGATGTGTATTTGAACTTGATTAATACGGTTAGAGAAAACACAGCTCCTGTTCAAAAGTACACCAAGCTACGTAAGAAAATTTTAGGCCTTGAAAAGTACTATGGTTTTGATGGTTCAATGAGTTTAGTAGATTTCAGCAAAACCTACCCATATGAAGAAGCCGTGGAGGTCGTAACAAAATCAGTTCTTCCTTTAGGTAAAGATTATCAAACTAAATTGAAAACAGCGACAAGTAGTGGTTGGTTAGATGTTTATGAAAACCCTGGTAAGCGTGGTGGTGCATTTTCGGCAGGTGTTTATGGTGTACACCCATACATGCTATTAAACTACGATGAGACTCTTGAGTATGTATTTACTTTAGCTCACGAGCTTGGACATACCATGCATACAACTCTATCAAACGAGACTCAACCTTTTGCAACTCACGGTTACACCATTTTTGTAGCTGAGGTCGCTTCTACTTTCAACGAGCGTTTGTTATTGGATCACATGATGGAAAACACCACAGATCCTAAGGAACGTATTGCTTTATTGAATCAAACGATTCAGGGAATCATCGGAACATTCTATGCTCAATCGATGTTTGCTGATTTCGAATATCAAATCCATACTATGGTAGAGCAAGACAAGCCTGTTAATGCTGATATTATGGCTAAGGTTTGGGGTGATATTGCTGGTAAATATTACGGCGATGTTTCTGAGAAAACAAAATACTCAAATTACCCTTGGACTCGTATTCCTCACTTCTATAACTCACCTTACTACGTTTACCAATATGCAACTTGTTTTGCATCATCGGCTAAATTGTATAAAGATGTAACTGAAGGAAGCAAAAAAGATAAGAAGGAAGCTTTAAAACGCTATACGACTTTATTGCAATCTGGAGGAAACGATTTCCCTATGGAGCAATTGAAAAAAGCGGGGGTTGACTTGTCGAAGCCTGAAACAATATTAGCTGTTATCAACCAATTAGATCAATTGGTTGACCAACTAGCTATTGAAATTGAAAAGCTTGAAAAGTAATCCCAAGCGACTCAAAATAGATAAAGGCAGTCCTGAAAGGGGCTGTCTTTTTTTGTGCCTCTCTCCTTCCCTTCTCTTTTGTTGTGTAAAAAAGCACCCTTTGCCTTCGGTATCTCTCTAAAAGGAAGAACTCTCAGAAAATAATTAATGTATGATATAAAATCAACATCTAAACCGATCTTATAAAATACATACTCACAAGCTCAAGAGAACTAAAACTTTACATATTAGCAACATATTCATTAAAAGATGTAAGCTAATTATCCCGAAGGATTGTACAAGAGTATAATACTAATAAAGAGGGCTATCGAAATTCATCGACAGCCCTCTTTTTGTTTTTAAAAATATAATAGGAAGCTTATTAATTTACAATCATGATTTTTTTAGTTACAGCAAATTTATCGCTCCTGATTTGAATAAAATAGATCCCAGCAGGCAAACCATTAACATCTAATCTAAGTTCGCTCACAGCCTCTTTAAACCTGACAGGTCTTCCCGATAAATCCAACAAACGAATTTGCTTCATCTCAGAACCAGGCATTTCAAGTCTCACATAATCGGTAGTTGGGTTAGGATAAATTTGTAAATCCTGTTCAAAAGTATCATCAATACCTGTCACTTGACCTGTTTCAACTTTAAGAGCTTCACTCAAGCAACTATTCCCTTCGGCATCAATACTCTTTATCTTAAAATAATAAGTTGTTTCTGGTTCTAGTTTTTGACTTATAAAACTTTCAGCATCGGAATCCACCTCATCGTATTTTTCAAAACTGACACCGTCGTATGAGATCAGGATTTCTTGTTTCACATCAATAATCGAATTATCCTTCCAAAGAAGTTCGATAATAATCCTTGGAAGATAGTTTACTGCTAAATCACTTATTGGACGTAAAGAATTAGCGCCAGTTGTAACCGAAACTCCTTCACTAGCATAGCCTACACCAGAGCTATCCACTGATTTAACCTTAAAGAAGTATTGTGTTTCTGGATCCAATTGAGACGTCGTGTATGTTTCTTCGTTAGCCGCCACTTCAATAACAGTCCAATTCTTACGATCTTTAGAAATCAAAACTTGCTGAACGTATTCGGCTCTTGAGTTATCTTTCCAAGTTAGTTTAACATTGAAATAATTAACCAATTCAGCCTGAACATTTGATGGCACCTGAATTGGTTCTGAATTAGTCGTTATAGAAACAATATTACTCATCTGGAAGTCATCATACTCTCCAACTGTTTTAATTTTAAAGCGATAAGTCGTATTCGGTTCTAAATCTGAAAATAAACACAGACCACGATTAGCAGAAAGACTAGCATATTTAATAAATCCCTCATCTTCTATAGAATAGAAAACATCATAGCCCAATTCACCTTTAGAGACATCACTCCAGAATAATCTTACGCCGTAATCTCCATCCAATTCGGCTTGTAAATTCTCAACAGCGCTTACTGGTGCTGATGGTGGATCAAAAACAATGACTTCCGCACCAATCGTTTCCTTATAAAAACCTTCGCTTTGAGAGCCCGTGCATAAATAAGCCTTTTCATCAATAACAAAAATCACTGGATCATTCAGATTCTTTTGTGTATCGACATAAGGGAAAGTTGATGCACTCCAATCTTCATTTAAGGGATCGAGTTGGTAAAGGTCACTACCTGAAAAACCACTCAGACCATAATAGCCTATATCGCCAATAGAGAAGTAAGATGGCGACATGATAGTAGATCCCAAGATCATATCCATTTCAGTCCAAGTATCGGTTTCGGGAGCATATTCCCACAGGTCGTTAGTCATCATCGAACCATTTTCATAATTCTGCCCATTACCCATAAATATTTTGCCATTTAAACTGTAAGCAGCTGCAAAAATTCGAGTGTCACCAGGAAAATTAGTCTTTTGATTCCATTTATTTGTAGCAGGATCATATTCCCAAACTTCCCTACTGTAAGAGCCCGATTCGTCTCTACCACAGAAAAAATAGACTTTATCGTTATGAGTCACCCATGACAATAGATCTGTATTTTTCCCAGGATAATCAGTTACATGTTTCCAGGAATCATCATTGGGATTAAACTCCCAAAAGTCCGTAAATTTCTGTGTTTCATCCTCACCTAATCCAATATAACCTTTCCCGTTTACTGAAAAGCCAATAGCATCTTTACGTGCAGACATAGGGCAATCATCCAGCTTATACCAAGAGTCCCAGTAAGGATTGTATCTCCAGAAATCTTGTAATAAGCCATCATTCTCACCTAAACCAAGATAACCACTATTTCCTATAGCAAAACCAACAGCTCCTTTTCTTGCACCACCTGTAAAATTAGCCTTTCGAGACCAATATTTATTTAATCCAAATGGACTGGATGAATTTGTAATTTTAACTGGTCTGGTTTTTAAAGTTACATCGGGGAAAAGATCATTCGTCATTTCGCAATAGAACTCGCCGCCAATATTAAAGCCAAATCGACCAGGTCCCATTTCCTGAACATCATCAGGCCCTAGTTCAAGTCCAAAACTATGAAACCATTTAAATTGTGTATTAGTACCATTTATTTCAGCCTCACTTCCATAATCAACTAGCTCTGCAGACTCTATCTCATCCATAACCACTTTCTGATCTAATGAGGAATAGTCATCTATAGATAAAAATGATTTAAGTACACTAAACTTCAAATGATTAGCATAAACATTTATGGTTTTTAAATTCGGATTATCCGAAATATCAAGTTGTTCTAACTTATTACCGCCGCAATCAAATTCTATTAAATTCGTTAGGCCACTCAGATCGATTTGAGATAATTCATTTCCTGAACAATCAAGCTTTTCCAAACTATGTAATGATGATAAATTAAGCTCTGTTAAATCGTTACGAAAGCAAATAAGCGACTTTAATTTATCGAGTCCTTCTAAATTGATTTCTTTAAGTAAAGGTGATTCATTCCAGCTGGCACAATAGATACCCCGGAGTTCCTTCAGTGGGCTAAGATCAAGAGAAGATACCTTTGCATTATGCAAAGTCAAATTAGTGGCTCTTGTTTCAGATAAACTTCCTTCCCACACAACTCCAGTCCATTCTGGATTTTCAGACAACCAATCTTCACGATAAATAAACTTGGTGTTTTCAATTGCTATTTGACGTAATGCAGCTACATCTGATTCATTTTTCAGATTTCCTTCTACTTTTACAATAGAAGTTCGTATTTCTAAATCGGGGAAAAGGTCATTGGTCATTTTACTATAAAACTCTCCAGCAGCCAAGAAATGAAATATCCCAGGTTCTTCTATTTCAATGTCTGTTTCATTCACTTCTCTTCCATCAGAATGAAACCACCTAAATGAGGTTTCCACTCCATCGAAGATCGATTCACTACTGTAGTCAAGTTTTTTCGCTATAGTCTCATCTCCAAATACCGTATATTGTGGTGAAACATCAAAATATTCAATAGCCTTAAAGGGATAAAGATCACTAAACGACAAATGATTCTTACTACAATACATGCGGATTAGATTTGAAGAACTAGGTCCTTCAATTTCTGACAGTTGGTTATCTCCACAATTTAGTCGAGTCAACTTAGACAAAGAACTTATATCTAAAACTGTTAACCTATTATCCTCAACATTTAGATATTTTAACTGAGGTAAATTTGTCAAGGCTAATTCAGTAATTTCATTACCCCAACATTTCAAGCTCTCAAGTTTTTGCAAACCATCTACTGTCAACGAAGAGAGAAATATATCTGAAGATGACCAACCGCTAACATTTCTTGAACAATCCAACTCACGAAGTTCTGACAAAGCAGTTACATCCAAATTAGCAAACTGGGCTTTAGTAAAAGCCAATTTAACAACACGAGAATCGTCGAGATTACCTCCCCACACAACTCCAGTCCATTCTGGATTCTCAGATAACCAATCTTCACGATGTATAAACTCTGAATTCGCTTCAGCAATAGCTTTAAGTGTTGCAATATCATCGGCATTCTTATTCATCGCGCCTATAGTGAGCTTCGATGTGGTTAAGGTCATTTCAGGAAATAAAGCATTGGTCATTTCACAATAAAACTCACCTGCAATCTGAAAATTAAACATTCCAGCCTCAACAACTTGCATCTCTTCAGCCAAAACCTCAACTCCAGTGCTGTGAAACCACTTAAACTCTGTAGCAGTGCCATTCACGACAGCTTCAGTAGTATAATCTACAAGGCCAGTCGATACAACTTCATCAAACAAAGTTTGTTGGTAATTTAAGTCATAGGTCTCAATGGCCAATAATGGATAAAGAGCAGTAAATGATAACTTATTACCATTACATACAATCACTTTTAAATTAGGGTTTTCCGAAACATCAATTTGTGTTAAATCATTCGATCCACAATGCAGTTCCTTTAAATTAGGCAATTGACTCAAATCAATATGAGTCAATTTACTCCTCCAACAATGAAGAACTTCCAAGTTTGGCACATTGGCAAGATCAATGCCTTCCAACTCATTACCTGAATAATCAAATTCCTTTAAATTCTCAAGTCCACTTAAATTTAAACTTTGAATAGGCGTTGAATTACCCCAATGGGTAGCCACAAGTTTTTGTAATCCTCTCAGTGGACTAAGGTCTAGTTCTGAGATTTTTGCATTATCGAAAGCCAATTCAACAACACGGATATCAGTTAAACTTCCTCCCCAAGTTACACCTGCCCATTCCGGTGTTTCAGATAACCAATCTTCACGGTAGATAAACTCGGCATTGTCTTCAGCAATCTTTCTTAAAGCTGCAATATCATCTGCATTTTTCGTACTTCCCTCAATAGTTACGGATTGTGTTTGTAATGTCAGATAGGGAAATAAGGCATTGGTCATCTCACAATAAAATTCGCCTGCGACTGTGAAGTTAAATACACCAGCTGCCTTAGTTTCTATCTCACCAGCTATTACTTCAGCACCAGACTTATGAAACCATTTAAACTCAGTTGCTGTTCCATTTACATCTGCCTCTGAACTAAAATCAACATCTCCAGAAGAAACCAACTCTTCGAAAATATCCTTCTGATTATAATAACGATACTCCTCAAGGGCAAGAATAGGTCTTAGAGCAGAAAAGCTCAATCGATTATAATCTAAATCGATCTCTTTTAAGTTTAAGTTTTTAGCGATATTAATTTGAGTTAGATCATTCGACTCACAATACAACTCCTTTAGATTAGATAATTGATTCAAATTAATATTCGATAAATTATTTCTACTACAATTAAGAATTTCCAAGTTTGGAACAGTCGAAAAGTCAATTTCAACAAGCTTATTACCTGAGTAATTAAGTTCCTTTAAGTTCTCAAGACCACTTAAATTTAAACTTTGAATAGGTGATGAATAAGACCAATTGACAGCTACAAATTTCTGGAGTTCTTTCAGTGGACTAAGATCCAGGTTTGAAAATTTTGCATTCTCGAAAGCCAATCCAACCACACGAGTATCAGCTAAACTTCCTCCCCAAGTTACGCCTGTCCATTCTGGTGTTTCAGATAACCAATCTTCACGATAAATAAACTCGGTATTCTCCTGAGCAATCTTACGAAGGGTTGCCAGATCTGTTTCATTTTTCGTTCCTCCTGATATACTAACTTTTTTTGTTTTCAAAGTCAAATTGGGAAATAGAGCATTGGTCATCTCACAATAAAAGTCGCCTGCAACTTTAAAGGTGAATACTCCTGCAAGTTCTGTTTCCATCTCACCTGCTAACACATCAGCACCAGACTTGTGAAACCATTTAAACTCAGTTGCTGTTCCATTTACATCTGCCTCTGAACTAAAATCGACATCTCCAGAAGAAACTAATTCTTCGAAAATTTGATCCTGACTGTTCAAATCAGAATATGAAACTCCAAGAAA
>Ga0209272_10000260_pt1 | contig 50946 bp, 43 predicted proteins | sample tdDd002_FD_187125 | JGI IMG/M metagenome (GOLD analysis project Ga0209272, IMG submission 187125) | Marine sediment microbial communities from the Atlantic coast under amendment with organic carbon and nitrate - tdDd00.2 (SPAdes)... | ecosystem: Environmental > Aquatic > Marine > Coastal >...
GGCAGAAATTATTCTCGGTAAACAGCGTAACGGCCCTATCGGTTCAGTTCGTCTTACCTTCCAAGGCCAGTGGTCTCGCTTTGATAACTACGCAGGCCCTGCGTTTGATATGGATGACGAATAACAGAATGAGCTACATGAAAGCGGCAACTGCGTATATTGATTTAGACGCGCTGAAACATAATTTAAGCCAGATAAAACAACAAGCTCCAAACAGTAAAGTAATGGCAGTGGTGAAAGCCAATAGCTATGGTCATGGCTTACGTCATATCGCTAAAAATGCCCAAGGTGCAGATGCTTTTGGTGTTGCTCGAATTGAAGAAGCGCTTCAGTTACGTGCGTGCGGTGTGGTGAAGCCCATTTTATTGCTAGAAGGGTTTTACTCTTCAGGTGATCTTCCGGTTTTGGTGACCAACAATATTCAAACTGTGGTCCATTGCGAAGAGCAGCTTGAAGCATTGGAGCAAGCCGAGCTTGAAAGTCCAGTCGTCGTTTGGCTAAAAATCGATAGTGGAATGCACCGCTTGGGTGTACGCCCTGAGTTGTATGCTGAGTTTGTCACTCGCTTAAAAGAGTGTCAAAACGTGGCGAAACCACTACGTTATATGAGTCACTTTGGCTGTGCTGACGAATTGGATAAAAATACAACCAACCAGCAAACCGAACTTTTCCTTTCTTTAACCGAAGGATGTGAAGGGGAGCGTTCTCTGGCGGCATCGGCGGGCCTACTAGAGTGGCCTGATAGCCATTTAGATTGGGTTCGTCCTGGTATCATTATGTATGGTGTCTCGCCTTTTGCCGATAAAAATGCCTCGCAACTTGGCTATCAGCCTGTAATGACGCTGAAATCCCACTTGATTGCAGTTCGTGATGTTAAAGCTGGCGAAAGCGTTGGTTATGGCGGTATGTGGACGAGTGAGCGTGATACTAAGGTTGGAGTAATTGCGATTGGTTACGGTGATGGTTATCCACGCACCGCGCCAAATGGTACGCCCGTTTTGGTCAACGGCCGTAAAGTGCCGATTGCTGGGCGTGTTTCTATGGATATGCTGACGGTTGATTTAGGGCCGGATGCACAAGACCTTGTCGGTGATGAAGCGATTCTTTGGGGGCGAGATCTGCCTTCTGAAGAGGTGGCTTTGCACATTGGCACCATTGCATACGAGTTGGTGACTAAACTGACCTCTCGCGTTGATATGGAATATTCGAAGTAGCCATATGTATTCCAAACCTGTTTTAATGCTGGCGATGTTTGCCAGCATTTTTGTCTCTGTTCCAACGTTTTCTAAAGAGAAAGATTCAGCTTTTTTGCCGTTCTACTTTAGCACTGAAACCCTTGGTAATACTTTTGGTATTGCGGGAGTGGCGAAAGGTGTAGGGCAACCACAAGCTGCGTTGTTTGGCATGGTCATGTATTCTGATAAGCAGAGCTATATCGGCTTTCTTTCGGCGTTTAACTATGCCTTATCTGAGTCGGTGTTGTTCAGTACTCAGATGTATCAAGCGCAATTTAATGAAAACCCGTACTACCTTGGTGCGCAAGGCAAAAACAATTCAGCTGGTGAAAAAACGGTTACGGATGGCTTTGAACAAAACTATCAGTTTGAGTTCAAATATCTGCTCCCTTGGGGCAACGTGAAAAAACACGGAATGCTTGGTGCCTTTCAGCCTCAACGTGAGGTTCAATTTGCTTCTCCACTGGAATCTGGAGTGAGCTCTATCGTATTGACTCCTTTCTATTCGTCTAGGGAACTGAATGTCGATCAAGTGACCGAAAAAGCGACTGGGTTTGAGTTGAGCTTTGACTGGGATAACCGCGACAGTGTACGAAATCCAACTCAAGGTTCGCACACTTCATTTGATGTCACTATGGGGGCGGACAGCTGGCAAAGTGATGAGCTGTGGAGTAAGTGGGCGTTTCAAAATAGCCAATATTATGCGCTTGGGCCTTTAGGTGAGCTGTTTGACCAGCAAGTCATCGCTTTTGATTTTTATACAGCGGATACACCAAGTTGGAATCAATGCAGCGGCTCTGATTGCGCTCGCCCACCAGAACAAGAGCAAGTCAGGTTAGGCGGCTTGTATCGCTTGCGTGGTTACACAGGTGGGCGTTTTCATGGCCGCAGCGCGGTTCACTATTCAGCTGAATATCGCGTCTTACCGGATTGGCAGCCATTGGATGATATCCCATTGATCAATTACTACGATCTTCCCTGGTGGCAATGGGTGCTCTTTGCTGAAGCAGGGCGTGTTGCCGATGAGTATGACTTGAGAACGCTACACAGTGATATGAAGTGGAGTTTAGGTGGTGCGGTACGCTTTCAAGTTGAAGGAATCGTTGTTCGTGCTGAGCTGGCTCAAGGTGGTGATGAAGGCACTTTCCGAATTATGATCAACCAACCTTTCTAAATAACACACGCTGAGGCATTGTCTCAGCGTGATGCTTTCTCTAGCGAGAGAACAACTATTCTCCTTGCAGCGTCGCAATGACAGTCCGACTGCCACCATAATCACGATGCTCCCCTAGGTAGATCCCTTGCCATGTACCCAATGCTAGGCGCCCATTACTGATGGGAATCGTGATACTACAACCTAGTGTCGATGCTTTGATATGTGCTGGCATATCGTCGTCACCTTCATAGGTGTGCTGGTAATAAGGAGCTCGTTCAGGTACGAAATGGTTAAAGTGCTTTTCCATATCGTGTCTTACGGTTGGGTCAGCGTTTTCATTGATAGTAAGACTGGCTGAGGTATGTTGGATAAATAGTTGTAATAATCCGACAGAATAGCCAGATAATTGTGGTAATTGTTGTTCAATTTCATCGGTAATAAGGTGGAAGCCACGCTTCCGTGCGGTGAGGTGAAGGGTTGTTTGCTGCCACATAGTGATGCCTCTGGTCGAGATTTTTGTTACTAACCGTTATGCTGAGATTGGCTTGATGGTAGTATCTTAAAGCGGATAGGGCGATTTGTTTAAAATTGAATCAGGGAACGTGACCTAACTCAATGTGAGTGAGAGTGCCCTAAGTCATAATGCCCGTCTGAAAAAAAATTACAAAGTCTTGTTTTGTGGCATTTTGCCCTAACATATCTAATATTATTTTGCTTAATCGGGGATTCCACAGTTTTCGCTAGACTGTCAGGAATGAAACCTACTGAACATCGGGATAGTAACCATGTTGAAAAATATCAATCCAACGCAAACACAAGCTTGGAAAGCGCTAACCGCGCACTTCGAATCTGCACAAGATATGGATCTTAAAGCACTATTTGCTCAAGACCCTGCTCGTTTTGATAACTTCTCTGCACGTTTTGGTGCTGATATTCTAATTGATTACTCAAAGAACTTAATCAATCAAGAAACATTAAAGCACCTATTTGCTCTCGCAAGTGAAACTGAGCTAAAAGCAGCTATTGAAGCGATGTTCAGTGGTGAAGCGATCAACAAAACAGAAGATCGCGCAGTGCTACATACTGCACTTCGTAACCGTAGCAACAAGCCGGTTATGGTTGATGGCGAAGACGTAATGCCAGCGGTTAACGCAGTACTAGAAAAAATTAAATCATTCACTGAGCGCGTTATCGGCGGTGAGTGGAAAGGTTACACAGGCAAAGCAATCACTGACATCGTAAATATCGGTATCGGCGGCTCAGACCTTGGCCCTTACATGGTGACGGAAGCTCTTGCTCCATACAAAAATCACCTAAACCTACACTTTGTTTCTAACGTTGATGGTACTCACATCGTTGAAACATTGAAGAACGTAAATCCAGAAACAACATTATTCCTGGTTGCTTCTAAGACGTTTACGACGCAAGAAACCATGACAAACGCGCACTCTGCTCGCGATTGGTTCCTAGCATCTGCTGGTGATGAAGCGCACGTAGCGAAGCACTTTGCGGCACTTTCAACCAATGCAACAGCGGTTTCAGAGTTCGGTATTGATACAGACAACATGTTCGAGTTTTGGGACTGGGTTGGCGGTCGTTACTCTCTGTGGTCTGCCATCGGTATGTCAATTGCTTTATCAGTAGGTTATGACAACTTTATTGAGCTTCTAGATGGTGCTCATGAGATGGACAACCATTTCGCAACGACTGAACTAGAAAGCAATATTCCGGTTATCCTTGCACTGATCGGCCTGTGGTATAACAACTTCCACGGCGCAGAATCTGAAGCAATCCTGCCTTACGATCAGTACATGCACCGTTTTGCTGCGTACTTCCAGCAAGGTAACATGGAGTCAAACGGTAAGTATGTTGACCGTGACGGCAACGCAGTAACTTACCAAACAGGCCCAATCATCTGGGGTGAGCCAGGTACTAACGGTCAGCACGCGTTTTATCAGCTAATTCACCAAGGTACTAAGCTGATCCCTTGTGACTTCATTGCGCCAGCAGTAAGCCATAACCCAGCAGGCGACCACCATCAGAAACTTATGTCGAACTTCTTTGCTCAAACTGAAGCTTTGGCATTTGGTAAAGATGAAGCAACAGTGAAAGCTGAGTTTACTAAAGCAGGTAAGAGTGAAGAAGAAGCGGCGACATTAGCGCCATTCAAAGTATTTGAAGGTAACCGCCCAACCAACTCTATCCTAGTGAAGCAGATTACGCCGCGTACACTAGGTAACCTGATCGCAATGTATGAACACAAAATCTTTGTCCAAGGTGTTATCTGGAATATCTTCAGCTTTGACCAGTGGGGTGTGGAGCTAGGTAAACAGCTAGCAAATCAAATCCTACCTGAACTAGCAGACGCTTCTGAGATCAGCTCTCACGATAGCTCAACCAATGGTTTGATTAACGCATTTAAAGCGTTTAAAGCATAATTGTAAAAGACGCTATTGATAAAAAACGCCAACCTTTCGGTTGGCGTTTTTATTTAATTTCTGCCGTGGAGACGATTGAGCCAACTAAACCTTAGTGTCGATAGTGGATGTTGCTTCGGTACTTGCAGTGAACTTCTGACCAAGTAGCGCCACCATTTGATCGTAGTACTGCATATTTGGCTTGTTCCCTAGCAGTTTACATAACTCATTCCCTGTCGGACTAAAGCGGTAATAGAGCAGTCTTACTCCTTTACTATGCGCTTGAAGAGAGAGCTGTTTACCTTGATAAATCAAGGGCAATGGTGAATCGAGTTCGATCTCTCCTGACTCCAACTCTGTACCATGCATTAAACCGAGTTCAAACAACACCAACAAACTGGAGTAGGGTAACTGATAATTGCCGACATTGATGTTGCTGGTGGTATTGCGTTTACCAAAGCTGAAAATGCCCCCCTGTGAACGATAACCAACCAATAACTTACGGCTGTTGTCGCCACCAAAACTGCACGCGAGGGAAGCGGCTCTTTGCAGGATCTGTGCTTCTTTTGGTGTCATATCTTGCAGCACTTTTAGTGCCTTCATCGACGTTGAGCCAGGGTTAGTCACTTCTCGCTTGAGGACTTGTGCCCATAAGCGCTGCATGGCGCTGTTATGAACTTCTTGTGCCATATCGAAAAAGCGATAGAGCCAATCTTGATCAGGATCGCCCGCCGTTTCATCTTTACATGACGCATGAGCGAGCTTGAGGATCTGTTCAAGATTTTTTTGTCTTAATTCTTTGCGTTTTCGCTCGCGGATCAGAGCGCGTTCAAGTGTCGGTTTTTCTGGGGCTTCATTTTGGAGAAGGGCGTCGAGACCGTAGGATTGGGCGATGTTAAGAACACGACTCGCACTGTCTTTGATGTAGTTGGACTTTTTCTCGTGGTGTTTTTTTGTAGTCGGTTCGTGGTCAATGACGACGGGCTTGTTGCTCTCAGACATGGGTTTTCCTTAGCCATCATGAAGTTATCTATAAATGTACCTCGGAAAGGGCAAAGCCGCCACAGAAAGTGTGTGAGGCTGCTTTCAAAAATAGTGCTATCACAAATGATAACAAGTTGTTAAAATTGTAATGGTATTAATTGAGAGGGCTTATGAAGTATTTCAATGAGAATAAACTGAAAAAGCACCTGTCAATCGCCTTACTACTGTTGGTTTACGTTGGAATACTAGGATATCTATCTAGCTATATTGCGTAATGTAGGCGATTAACAGGTTGTTAAGATGTTAATTTTGGTTAGTAGTCGTCATATTCGGCGATGGCTGTGCCTTCTATTACGTAACCTGTTTCTGCCAGTTCATGGCTAATCGTTTCTGTTTTCAGTGTTCCTATCACATAGATCACATCCCACAACTGCTGCACCGGCGCTCCCTTTGGAAACTTAACATAGATAATCTGGTTTGGCGGTGGTGGTGGAACGTGAATACACGCGCCAAAGTATGGCACGAGCAAAAATTCCGTGACCATGTTCTCATCGCCTTCAAGTGGGATCACAAAGCCAGGGATCTTGACTGTGCTGCCGTTCAACTCTTGTCTTACCGTACCTACTTTAGACTGTTTCATCACATCACCAGAGTGATCAGTCGCGGGCATTCCGTAGCTATCAAACTGATTTCTTTCATCTTGAGGGATGAGGTCGATCCAATCTAGTGTCAATTGATCTTCTTGAGCCGCATAAGTGGGTAAGCTAAAGCTTAGTAATGCGATTGTGAGGAGTAATAACTTCTTCATTTTCTATACTCGTATTGTCATGCCATCGCTTAGAGATTGTTTATAAGCTCGTAGCGCAGGAATAAAGCCGATCACTGTACCAGCACCTTGAACCATTGCGAGCAGTGATAGTTCATAGTGAGATAGAGTCATCATGGTTAAATTAATACCGTAGTTTTGTTGGATGATCGGTGCGGCGATTGCAAGTAAGGTGTAAAGGCCCAATATACCAACAATAAGCCCGATAAACGTCAGTGCACTCGCTTCTAAAATGAGCAGTGAGAAGACGTGCCTTGGTCTTGCTCCCATTGCACGGAGAATCGCCATTTCACGACGTCGCTCTTGTAAACTGGTGAGTAGGCTTGAAAGCATACCCAATAAACCAGCGATAACGACAAAGACTGACACGGCCATCAGAGCTTGTTCAGCTACAGACATCATGCCCCAAAGTTCATGCAAAGCAACACCGGGTAAAATCGCACTGAGTGGCTCTTTGTTGTAAGTGTTGATTTGACGCTGCAGCGCAAAGGTTTGAATCTTTGATTTCAATCCAACGAGCATTGCTGTGATTTGCTTTGGTTGGAAGTTGAGTTCGGCTAATTGCTCTGCTGTTGGGTTATTGCCAAGGTTTGCTCCCGACTCCCAACCGACATGAATGGCCTCGATCGCCTCAAGAGAAACATGAACGGTTTTGTCGACCGGAGTCCCTGTTGGAGCGAGAATTCCGACCACTTTAAACGGTAAATTATCATGGCGGCTGAAACCGACATCACTAATACCGTGAGCGATGATGATCTCTGTTCCTATCTGATAGCCCAGTTTTTTGGCGACATCCGCACCAATAACCGCTTCAAATAGATTATTGAATTCTTGTCCGTCAGTGAAAGCGAGGTTTTGTTTCTTTCCGTAACGGTAGTGTTCGAAATAGCTGTGGTTGGTTCCCATCACACGGAAGCCTTTATGGGAATCACCGAGTGAAATTGGGATAGCCCAATCGACAGAACGATGTTGGCTGAACTCTTGGTAGCTTCTCCAGTCGATGTTGTTGGTTGCGTTACCAATTCGAAAAACCGAATAAAGCAATAAGTTTACTTGGCCAGATCGTCCACCTACGATCAGATCCGTACCAGAAATTGTGTTGGCGAAGCTGCTTTTTGCTTCAGTACGGATGCGTTCTACACCCAATAGTAATATCACGGAAATAGCGACGGTAAGTATGGTCAAAATCGCGGTTACTTTGCGGTTTCGGGCGCTTTTCCAAGCTAGGGATAGGGTCGGGCTCATGCTTTCTCTCCTATCTGGTTGAGCTCTCTGAGATCGATACTGCGATCAAATAGGGGCTCTAAAGTGGGGTCGTGGCTGACAAACAGTAGGGTTGAATTGGCTTGGTTGACTTGCTCAAGCAACAACTCAATAAAAGCACTACGGTTGTCGTAATCTAGGGATGACGTTGGTTCATCGGCAATAATCAATGCAGGATTGCCGATCAGCGCTCGTGCTGCGGCGACGCGTTGTTGCTGGCCAATACTCAATTCAACGACAGGCTTATCGCGCAAAGTTTTGTCAAGGTGAAGCTTATCGAGTAAGTGGGCTGCATTAGCATGAAGGTCGCCTGTTACTTGCGCTTTACGCTGATGTGAGAACTGACAAGGTAAAACAACGTTTTCAATCACGCTTAAGTAAGGCAGTAAATTAAACTGCTGAAAAATATAGCCAATGTTGTCTGCACGAAATTTATCTCGGCGACTGCCTGACATTTGACTAAGGTCTTCGCCTAGTACTTCAACCTGACCTTCTGTGGTTGTGTTGATACCAGTGAGAAGACTAAGTAGTGTGGATTTACCACAGCCACTAGGCCCTTTAATGAAAAGGTGCTCTCCAGGCTTAATGGTTAAATGTGGAATATTGAGTGTTGGGACATTGTTCCCAGGCCACGTATATTTCACTTGATTCAGCTTGATAATGACTGGATTTCTTGTTTTATCCATCTTGTTTTCCATCGCAATGATGGTGGCTCAGTGATATGCCAAGCCACCCCATTTTTTACAGTGAGATTACAGATTGTTTTGGCTGAAGGCGCAGAGCTTCTTGCTTTTCATCAGTCAGCAAGTTTACTTTTAGCGCTTCTGTTGCAGGGAAGAGCTTGAACCAAGAAGTCTCGATAGCATTGAGCTTGGTAATGTCACCACATTGATAGTGGTATTCAACCGTGAATTCACCATGCCCTGAATGAGCTTTGTGATCGTGATGCTCGTCGTGATCATGGTCATCATGTCCTTTGTGGTCGTGATGCTCATCGTGGTCATGGTCATCATGTCCTTTGTGGTCGTGATGCTCGTCGTGGTCATGGTCATCATGTCCTTTGTGGTCGTGATGCTCATCGTGATCGTGGTCATCATGTCCTTTATGGTCGTGATGCTCATCATGATCGTGCTCACCATGCCCTTTGTGGTCGTGATGCTCATCATGATTGTGCTCACCATGCTTGTCTTCTAATGTATGTGAGACCGAGTAGTGAGATAGCTGACAGTCTGCGGCTTGAGTTAAAGAGAAGACAAGATTGGCGCTGTTTAGCGTCTTGACTGCTTGAGCGAGCGTTTGTTTTTGTTGATCGTTTTCTGGAGCATGCTCAAAACCCACAACATCTGCGCCAGGTGCCGTGATCTCAATCAGTAGCTCTTGACCATCCTGGGCGATATTGAGTTCTACTTCACCATGCACGTGTGCATCATGTTGGCGAAACCCTTCTTCTGCAACAACAGAGTGACTAATTGTAAGAGCGACCAATGCCGCAAGTGGTGAAAGTTTGTACATCTTAAATCCTACGTAAAATTGTTCTATTTCATCAATGAGTTAACCAGATGAATAGTAGAGGTGTGTAAAAATACTCTCATATAAGAGAGGGGTTACAAGTTAAACGTTAGGAAATGATGGGGGTGATCGCGCTCGATAGGCAAAGATCGAAGGCGCTTGGTATTGATAGGTAACTAATCGTTCAAATCGATCTGGTAGTGAAAGATCGATAATGGATATCGGGGCGCTAGCAACGGCATGGTGAGCAGCAGCAAAGAGTTGGCAATGATGTTCTTGATGATGAGATGGTGCTAAATCGTATTGGTGTTGAATAAATGCCAAGTTCATCCATAGCACCAACATCACACTAAAAAGTGCGATTGGTGCGAGTCGGAATGAATAGAGGCGAGTTTTAGACACGATCGAAAACCAAAGAAAAAGGAACTGTTATGTTATAACAATTCCCTTATAAACGCGAAATGCAATTGTGATTAGATGTTATCTTTGATCAAACCAAGGACAGCTTGAACATCACTTTCACTCAAAGCGCCTTCTTTTACAAACAAGATTTTACCTTGCTTATCTTGAACGATGATAGCGGATGACTCTTCTTCGAGTTGCCACGCTTTTGCAACTTCGCCTTCTTTATCCAATACCATCGATGACCAAGGAAACTCTTTTTTGCTGTCTTCGGCTGAGGATTTTACAAATGACCCCGTTCCCCAAATCGCGTCATCCTGATTGATGATGGTGGTCGTTTGGTACTGTTCTGTTGGGAACTTTGCAGCAGTAATTGCCGCCATTAAAGGTGCGTTCATCTCTTTGGAGCTGCTGCGCCCGGCAATAGCCTGAATGACGCGAACCTTACCCAGAAGATTTTGGGTTGCCCAGTTTTGATAAGCCGTATCTTGGCTTTTAATCACGATTTCACCATGGCTTTGTACCTTTACAGCGGGAACGGTTTGACCGACTGTAAGGTTGTGTGCCATTGCGAACATTGGAGAGCATGCGATAGCAAGAGTGAGTAGAGTTTTGTTTTTCATTGTTATCTTCCTTTTTAAGTGCGCAAAAAGTATATACCTAAATCGGCAAATTTGGAGTGACGATGGATGAGGGAGTGAAATAGGACAAATTTTTTAACAAAATGATATACATTAAAATGCATTTGAGTATAATGCCGCTCGGTTCTAAGGAATAGAACTCTGCTTGTATAGCAAGCAGTCTCACAAAAGGATATTGGAGTTGTTATGCTGCGTGAATTTACCCGCTATCGCCCGCATCAAGTGGCGCGCTTTGTTAAGACCTTGTTTAAAGGGCAATTTGTTATCGCAGGTATTGGTGAGTTTTCGTTTGATAATGGAAAGGTTTTGTTGCCAGAACTGTCAGACAGACAAAAGTTAAGTACCTTCAAAGAGATAAACCAAGCCATTTCAGCGTTACCTGTTTAAGAAAAGCCGCCTAGTTAGGCGGCTTTTTGTATTTATGGATTCGGAAAATGAGCTGAGTATGGGTTAGCTTTCTGGAGGGAAACAAACACCTGTTCCCCCTAAGCCGCAATAACCTGCAGGATTTTTAGCAAGATATTGTTGATGGTAATTCTCTGCATAGTAGTAAATACCTGCAGGTAGGATCTCAGTAGTGATACTGGCATGATTTTCACCCAGTAACGCTTGGTATTCCTGTTGCGATTGTATCGCTGCTTGATACTGTTCATCATTATAGACATAAATCGCTGAACGATATTGCGTCCCCAAATCATTGCCTTGTCGCATGCCTTGAGTCGGGTCATGACGTTCCCAGAATTTGGCTAAGAGTGCTGGTAAACTAATGATCTTCGGATCAAATACAACTCGAACAACTTCAGTATGACCAGTCTGTCCACTGCATACTTCATCGTAAGTCGGGTTTTTAGTAAAGCCACCAGAGTAGCCTACAGAAGTACTGATAACGCCATCGAGTTGCCAAAAAAGGCGCTCAGCCCCCCAAAAACACCCTATGCCAAAGACAATTTTTTCGCAACCTTGGGCGGGCTCTGCGGTCAAACTGGATCGATTAACAAAATGTGTATCTTCAATGGCTAGCGGAGTATCGCGACCCGGTAAGGCCTCTTGTGCCGCTATCATGTTTTGTTTGTTGAGCATCATTATTTCCTTACTGATGAAATTTGATATATAGACCGCCCAATTGACTGTTTTCGTACAGACTTATTAATGCGCAGGCGTTATTATTCCGTTACCTAATTTTGAAAGATAATTAAGCATGTTACGCAAACCTTTACCAGTTCTGATTGCACTTCTTCTCTCTCCTAGCTTAGCCTTTGGCCAAGAAGTTGACTTGACCGTTGAAGGGCTAAAAGGAGCTGTAAAGGATAATGTTGATGCCTATTTATCGTCCATTCCAGAAAAAGACTACTCTACCAACTTACGTTTTCAAGCGCGTGTGCAGCGCAATATTACCGAGGCCTTGAGTGCATTAGGTTACTACCATCCAACGTTTAAGTTTGAAACAAGCGAAAGTGGCGACGAGCTCATCGTAACGGTAGACCGGGGTCATTCAATTCGTTTTACCGAAATAGATATCCAAATTACAGGTGAGGCGAAAGATGACCCAGACTTTAAAGCGGCAATTGAAAACAGTGGCTTAAAAGTAGGCGCAAGGGTTAATCATAGCCTTTACGATGGTCTCAAGTCTAAAATCCGAAATCTTGCCCTCCAAAAAGGCTATTTTGAAGGTGACTATTCATTGAGTCGGCTTGAAGTTTCTCCTAGCGCTAACAAGGCGTTTGTTCGTCTTCATTTCGATAGTGGAATCCGCTACCACTTTGGCAGCAACGGTGTAACAGGTAGTCAGATAGAAGAAGAGCGAGTGCTTTCTCTAGCGCCGTATGAAAAGAATGAACCCTACCTCGTGTCTAAAGTAGGTGAGTACAACCAAAACTTATCCAATACCGATTGGTTCTCTTCCGTGTTTGTCGAACCTGACTTAACCAAGCTTGGTGAAGGGCGTGAACTGCCAATGAAGGTGTCATTAGCACCCCAAGCGCGCAATAAACTTGAGACAGGTATAGGTTTCTCAACTGACGTTGGTATCCGTGGGTCGCTCAAATGGAAAAAACCTTGGGTAAATGATCGAGGCCATAGTTTTGATAGCAGCCTCTCTCTGTCTAAACCTGAACAGACAATTACAGCCGGCTACCGAATCCCACTTGATGATGTGCTGAAAGATTACTATCGAATCCAATACGGGATGAAAAATCTCGACAGTGGTGACACCAAAAGTTTGGAGTCAAATCTTGCGGTTGAAAGGCATTGGATCTTAGACAACGGCTGGCATCGAACCGTGTTTGTTCGTTACTTGCTTGAGAACTATGAACAAGGTTTGCAGGATGATAACGCCCAGTTTGTCTTGCCGGGTATCTCCTTCTCACGTAGCCGAGTGCGTGGTGGCTCGATGCCTATGTGGGGAGACAGACAGAGCTTTACTTTGGAGTATGGTGACCCGAGTATGCTTTCTGAAACCCGAGTCGCTCGTTTTCAAGGGGGGATGACTTGGATTCGCAGTGCTGGTGAAAATCATCGAGGCTTGTTCCGAGTCGATGGTGGTGCCAACGTGGCGGAAGAGTTTGAGAAACTTTCCCCATCGTTACGTTTCTTTGCTGGTGGTGATAACAACCTACGTGGTTATGGCTTTGAGTCGATTTCTCCAAAGGACGAGAGTGGCGCGTTGACCGGTGCGAAATATATGGTCACGACTTCACTTGAGTATCAATACCGTGTTTATGGCGACTGGTGGGGCGCAGTGTTTTACGACTACGGTGATGCCTTTAACGAGTCTCCTGAGTTTAAACGCGGTACGGGTGTGGGCATTCGTTGGGCATCGCCTGTTGGTCCGATTCGCTTAGATTTTGCCTGGGGACTGGATGAGAAACCAGGTGATGAGTTTAAAGTACACTTTACGTTGGGGCCTGAACTATGACCAAGTTAGTACTTAAATGGTCAAAATGGCTATCGCTCTCCTTTGTCGGCCTATTATTGACCTTGATTGTTGGTGTGAGCTTTTTATTGTTCACTCATCCTGGTCTTGGCGTGATCTTGTGGGGGGCTGAAAAGTTTGTCCCTCAATTAAAGGTCGATTCTTATCAAGGTTCATTGCTTCCGAGATTTACACTGAATGAGCTGCAATTTAATGATGCTGACTTAGGTATCGAAACTCATGCTCGTTCGGTGACACTTGCCGTTAATCCCGCTTGTTTTACAGAGCCTGGTATCTGTGTCGATGACGTTGCCATTGATGGTCTTCGTTTTGCCATGCCTGAAGCGCCGGCATCAAGTGAACCTTCAGAAGAAGAAACCAGCAGTGGCAAGATCACTACGCCAGTACCAATTAAAGTCCATCGCGTTGCTTTGACCGATATTGATTTGGATATTTTGGGTAATCGTATTGATTGGCAAACTTTTACGACAGGATTTTTCTTCCAAGGTAACAACTTAAGGCTCAGCAAAACGGCTTTGCAGCAAATCAATGTTGAATTGGCAGAAAGCGAAGAAGCGGCCCCTGAGCCTGTATCGACAGCCGCACCAACCACCATTGAGTTGCCTGATATTGAGCTACCACTGCAAATTGAACTGGTTCGTCTTGACGTGAATGAGTTTAGATTAAAGCAAGCGACGCCAGTCATTGTTAATCATCTGGGTTTGCAAGCCAAAGCGGCAGGCTCAGAGGTTACTATTTCTACTTTAGAATTAGATATGCCAGAAGTTGAAGCACAACTTGAAAGTCAAGTAACCCTTAACCAGGGGTATCCACTCGATCTTAAGTTGCAAGCGACGGTGAAAGAGGAGACCGCAAATGGTCAAACTCTACAATTAACCGCCAGTGGCAGTGTTGCTGACTTGAACCTTAATGCTGAGTTGGGTGGATTAGCCGAAGCGACACTTCAAGCTCAACTTCAGCCTCTTGAACCTGAACTGCCCTTTGATATCAAATTGCAAAAAGGCGATGTCCAATGGCCACTACACGGCAAAGGAGACTACTTTGTCGCGATTGACCATCTCGAATCGAAAGGATCTCTAGACGGTTATAGTGTGGATCTCACCACCAAGATAAAAGGCAAAGACCTACCTGATTTAGATCTAAGGGTTGATGGTAAAGGTACACTTGAGCAGATCGATTTAGCGTCTATCCAATTGAATACCTTAGGTGGTTCTGTATCGGGTGATGTGATGGCTAACTGGAAAGAGCCAATCAATTGGGCAGCAAATCTATCCTTAACCCATATCCAACCGGGATTACAGTGGCCAGACGCTGAAGGTGAGATCAGTGGCGTTGTATCGACGACAGGCTCATTGACTGAAGCTGGCGGTTGGAAAGTCGCAGTGAGCAAGCTGGATATTGACGGTATCTTACGTGAGTACCCGTTAAATATTGAAGGTCAGCTCAACGCTTCTGATGTCAAAGGTAATGGTAATTTAAGGTTTGATACTGATGGCCTAGTCTTGTCCCATGGACCAAATAATATTCATGCAAAAGGCAAACTCACCGACGAGTGGCGGATGCATTTGTCACTTGATTTGCCACAGTTAGCGAAATCCGTACCTGACTTAAATGGTAAGGCGATTGGTGATGTGGTGCTGCGTGGTCCGTTGAAAGAGCCTCGAGTGAAGCTTGCATTGGATGTTGATTCACTCGACTGGAAACAGCAAGCAAGGGTTAAACACGTAACGTTAAAAGGCAACGTGACACCTTTACCTGCGCCAAGTGGTGATTTAGAGCTGAAAATTAGCGATGCGACCTATCAAGATCATGTAATCGATGACGTATCTCTGGTCTTTAATGGCACTCAAAAAGCACATCAACTGACACTGGATGTGGTCTCCAATATTGCTTCGACCAGCTTAGCACTTGCGGGTTCTTTAGTTGATAAACCTGATATCAGTTGGAATGGCGCATTAGAACGAATGAGCATCTCTTCTGAACAAGGTGAGTGGACGCTCGAGCATTCAACGCCTATTGGCTTTGAAATGGCTACTCAACAGGTATCAGTGGCTGCGCATTGTTGGCTGCAAGCAGACTCTTCACTCTGCTTAAATGAAAACATCAAAGTGGGTGAGAGTGGTGTAGCTAGTTTAAGCGTGAAGCAGTTTAACTTCGACCAAATCAAAGCATTTGTTCCTGAGGCGACAGAGCTGAAAGGTGAAGCGAATGCGGATGTATGGGCAAAGTGGGATGGAGCGAACTCTCCTGAGGTTAAGGTTTCTGTGGAGTTGCCTAGCGGTCAAGTGACACAAAAACTTGATCAGCCACTGCAAGTAGGTTGGGAAGCTATCAAACTTAACGCCGTGTTGAAGCAAGACCGATTAGATGCAGATTGGTTAATCGATGTTCGTGATAACGGTGATATCTCGGGTAAGGCAACGATTCCGAATGTGTTAGTCGACGATAAGCAAATTGATGGCAAACTGCAGCTTTCTACTTTTACCTTAGATTTCTTGTCACCTCTACTTGGGGAATATAACGAGCTTAAATCGAGTATTACCACAGATTTAGCTTTCTCTGGTCCTGTTATGCAGCCTAAGGTAGATGGTCAGTTTGTCATTGATGACATGCGTTTGCAGGGGCAAATCTCTCCAGTGCAAGTCGATTCAGGGCGTCTAACTATCGACTTTTCGGGCTATCAAGCTCAGTTACAGGCGGGCCTAAATACGCCTGATGGGACTTTGAAGTTAACAGGTGATGCAGATTGGCACAATCTTGAGGAGTGGAGTACTAAACTAAGAGTATTTGCTTCTGAATTGAAAGTGGAAGTGCCACCCATGGTCGACATCAAGGTGGTACCTGATATGACAATTTCAGCGACACCAAAATTCGCCAAAATTGAGGGTGATATTGGTTTACCATGGGGACGTATTGTCGTTGAAGAACTGCCACCGAGTGCGATTGGCATATCGAAAGATCAGGTGATACTCAATGAACAACTGCAACCAGAAGAGAGCATGTCGTCCATACCGTTTGCTGTCGAAACGAATATTAATATCTCTATTGGTGATGACTTTAAACTGTCTGCATTTGGCCTTGAAGGTGAATTAAAAGGTAACTTGAATGTTGCCCAGCGCGACAAAGGACCATTTATTACTGGTGAAATCAACATTGTTGACGGTTCATATCAATCCTTTGGTCAAGATTTGGTAATTGAACAAGGCAAGATTTTGATGAATGGCCCAGTGGATCAGCCATACGTTCAGATTACTGCGATCCGTAACCCGGACAACACTCAAGATGATGTCACAGCGGGTGTGAAAGTGACTGGACCGGCGACAGAGCCGATTGTCACTATTTTCTCAGATCCAGCGATGCCACAAGCGAACGCACTCTCTTACTTACTACGCGGCCAAGATATTGATGGGGAGTCTGGTGGTAACGCCATGACGACAACTTTGATCGGTTTGAGTTTAGCCCAGAGTGGTCGCGTGGTGGGTGAAATTGGCGAGGCTTTCGGTGTGCAAGATTTACAACTTGATACCGCTGGCTCAGGCGAAGACTCCCAAGTTACCGTGAGTGGCTATGTCTTACCGGGTTTACAGGTTAAATATGGCGTGGGTATTTTTGATTCTGTGGGTGAGTTTACAGTACGTTATAGATTGATGACGGATCTTTACGTTGAGACAGTAACGGGTGTCAGCAGTGCAGTAGACTTACTCTATCAGTTTGAATTCAACTAAATAGCAAGAGGGCAGGGAAAGCGATGCAACACTTACTTTTTGTTTATGGCACCTTGCGTCAAGGAGGCAGCAATCAAGCCTTCTTGGAAAAGAGCGAGTTTCTTGGCCAGCATGAGACATTACCTGAATATGCGCTCTATGATTTAGGGGCGTATCCTGCTGTCATTGCTGGACATCATCGAATTATCGGTGAAGTTTACTTGATTGATGATGAAACATTAGCACGAATTGATAAGCTTGAAGACGTGCCTATTGAGTATCGTCGAGAGCAAATCGAGACGCCATTTGGTCTAGCATGGATTTACCTTTACCAAGATGCGAGCCAACTGGATGTTCTATTGTCCTCAGGTGATTGGTGCCAGCGTGTCTAGTCGTAAGGAGATAACGATGAAATTGAAAAGAGTCATCTCAATTGGGCTGGCACTGTTTGTCGCAGGTTGTGCTGCAATCCCTACTCCGCAGTCAGATTCTGCTGCCGCTTGGAGCCAATATGGTGAAACGCGAGGTGAGCTGGGGTATTTGAAGCAGTCAGAATCTCGTTTAGCCAAGCTTGATGATTTGAGAATTCTCACGCCTGAACTCTATGCCGCTTATCTCGATGGATATCAGGCAGGGCGTGGGGTTTATTGCGAACAGGATGCTTATATTCTAGGAGTAAAAGGCATGCCTTATTATGGTGTCTGTGATGACCTTAACCCATTCTTTAACCAAGATTATATCTCTGGGCGAAATTCAACCGCAGGACGATTGTGATTAATTGAAAGAGCCAGCAGTGATGCTGGCTCTTTGCTATTGGAAACTAGAAGTCATTAATTGGCACGCTCAAAGGATTCCATGATCTCTTGGCGAGCAGCAGCAGCACCTTCCCAACCCTCTACTTTCACCCATTTACCCGATTCCAACTCTTTGTATCGCTCAAAAAAATGAGTAATTTGCGCTTTCAGTAACTCAGGAATATCGCCCACATCTTGAATATGTTCGTACTCTTTAGATAGTTTAGAGTGTGGTACTGCAAACACTTTGGCATCTTCGCCTGACTCATCGGTCATCTTCAACACACCCACAGGGCGACAGCGTATCACTGAACCGGGCATCAATGGATGAGGAGTGGGAACAAGGACATCAACGGGATCGCCATCGAGTGACAAAGTGTGGTTTACATAGCCATAGTTGCAAGGGTAGAACATTGGTGCTGACATAAAGCGATCAACAAACACAGCGCCTGAATCTTTATCGACTTCGTATTTGATTGGGTCAGCATTGGCTGGAATTTCAATAACGACATAGATGTCATCTGGAAGAGACTTGCCTGCCGGTACGTCATTTAAGCTCATAGTTAAAGTTCCTTTTTTGATTTCCTCTGTGAGGAGTATGGGCTGAAATTTAACCTAAATACCTTACTGCTAAACTCGGTTTTCTGTAAATACAGCGAGCGAGACTTGGCTCAGGAAATGACATTATTATAGTTGAACTGAGCTAATCATAAGAAAGGCGCTCAATGAGCGCCTTTTATACTGGGTTATTCTTCGTCTCGATTGAGCTCTAAGAACTCTTCGACTTTGTTGACCATGTTTTTAGAGCCTACAAAGAATGGCACGCGTTGGTGCAGTTCGGTTGGCTTGATGTCCATGATACGAGTGACACCATCAGAGGCCACACCGCCAGCTTGCTCAATGATGTAAGCCATTGGGTTGCACTCATACAAAAGACGCAGTTTACCGTTCGGGTGACTTTGCGTGCTTGGGTACAAGTAGATACCGCCTTTAAGCAGGTTACGATGGAAGTCGGCTACGAGTGAACCAATGTAGCGAGATGTGTATGGGCGATTCTCACTTGGTGCATTTTCTTGGCAGTACTTGATGTACTTTTTCACGCCCATAGGGAAGCGAATGTAGTTACCTTCGTTGATCGAGTAGATGGTGCCATCTTGAGGAATCATCATATTCTCGTGAGAAAGGCAGAAAGTACCGAGCGATGGATCATAAGTAAAACCGTTGACGCCGTTACCTGTGGTGTACACCAACATGGTTGAAGAACCATAAATGACGTAACCCGCCGCCACTTGTTTATGACCTGGCTGAAGGAAATCTTCTTCTGTTGGTGGGGTGCCAATTGGAGACACGCGACGGTAGATTGAGAAGATAGTACCAACAGAAACATTCACGTCGATGTTTGAAGAACCATCTAATGGGTCCATCAATACAACGTATTTTGCGTTTTTGTTGAGTTCTTTGTTGAAGGCTACCGCTTCGTCTTCTTCTTCACTTGCTACGCCACACACTTGGTCGCGTGCTTCAAGCGCGGCTTTAAACTTCTCGTTGGCGTAAAGATCCAGTTTTTGTTGATCTTCGCCTTGAACGTTTTCAGTGCCTACTGCGCCTGTGATATCACCAAGACCAGCGGCGTTGATTTCGCGGTTTACGATTTTAGCAGCAAGGCGAATGGAAGAAAGCAGGGATGATAGATCACCGCTAGCGTGGGGGAAGTCCGCTTGTTTCTCAACAATGAACTCGCCAAGGGTGCGCATTCCAGACATGGTTTTTCCTTAAAAGTCGCTTCAAATTATAGGGGGATGTAGCATTGATAATCTCTATACGGATCGTTTCTAAATGCTCGCTCTAAGTGTAAAAGCAGGATCTTTTTATTGGTAATGAACTAACTGCTTGAGATCTCAATTTATTTGTCGACTTGAGAATAGTTTTCATAACAAAACGGTGAGCAATTGGTTTGGTTGAGATTTGTTCAAATAAGTAAGGCTTGCGTCATACAGTGATCAAAGTAGTTCGCTTTTCAGTGCTTTATCGCCATAATGACTTCACTATTTTTGCCTGATATAGGGTCAGTCTATGCATATTCATATCTTGGGGATTTGTGGCACTTTTATGGGTGGCGCAGCGGTGTTAGCTCGTCAACTCGGACATAAAGTGACGGGGAGTGACGCGAATGTTTATCCTCCAATGAGTACGCTTCTTGAGTCTCAAGGTATTGATATTATAGAGGGCTTCGACCCGTCTCAGCTGGATCCGGCTCCGGATTTGGTCGTGATAGGTAATGCGATGAGCCGTGGCAATCCATGTGTTGAACACGTGCTGAATACCAACATGCGTTACACCTCTGGTCCACAGTGGCTGCAAGAGTTTTTGCTCCATGATCGCTGGGTATTAGCGGTTTCCGGGACTCATGGTAAAACGACCACTTCAAGTATGCTCGCATGGATACTTGAAGATTGTGGTTATCAGCCAGGGTTCTTGGTTGGTGGTGTTCTGGGTAACTTCGGTGTTTCTGCTCGATTGGGCGAAAGCATGTTTTTTGTCGTTGAAGCGGACGAATATGACAGCGCTTTTTTTGACAAGCGTTCTAAGTTTGTTCATTACCACCCAAGAACGTTAGTAATGAACAATTTGGAGTTTGATCACGCAGACATCTTCGACGATCTTGAAGCGATCAAACGTCAGTTTCATCATTTGGTGCGTACTGTTCCAGGTAACGGGCGCATTTTGGCGCCGAAGCAAGATAGCGCGTTAGAGGATGTTTTAGCGCGAGGCTGCTGGAGCGAGCAAGAATTCAGTGGCAAACAAGGTGACTGGCAAGCAGAGAAAGTAACCCGTGATGGCTCGCATTTTAAAGTTCACTTCCAAGCTCAAGAAGTGGGGGAGGTGAAATGGGATCTCGTTGGTGATCACAACGTTGATAACGCAATGATGGCTATTGCTGCGGCTCGTCATGTTGGTGTAACGGCGGATCTTGCTTGTGAATCGTTAGCTAAATTTATCAATACCAAGCGCCGTCTTGAACTAAAAGGCGAAGTCGCAGGGGTAACGGTTTACGATGATTTTGCTCATCACCCAACAGCAATTGAACTAACCTTAGGTGGATTACGTAACAAGGTCGGCGAAAAGCGCATTCTCGCAGTATTAGAGCCTCGCAGTGCGACCATGAAGCGCGGTGTTCATAAGGATACGTTGGCGGCGTCTTTAGCAGCGGCGGACGAAGTCTTCTTGTACCAACCTGACAGTATTGACTGGTCCGTTGAAGAGGTTGCGCAGCAATGTCGCCAAAATGCAACGGTGTCAGACAATGTCGACTTATTGGTTGAGAGTATTGTTCTGCAAGCCAAAGCAGGTGATCAGATATTGGTAATGAGTAATGGCGGCTTTGAAGGTATCCACAATAAGCTGTTAGAACAATTAGCAGCGAAAAAGAGTTAATTGAGAAGCGCGAACATGAGTAGTAAACAGAAAGCGATCACCCTTGCATTCACTGGAGCTTCAGGCGCCCCTTACGGATTACGTCTGTTGGAGTGTCTTTTAGCCGCTGACTATCAGGTCTATTTATTGATCTCATCAGCAGCTCGTGTCGTGCTGGCAACAGAACATGGCCTTAAACTTCCTGGAAACCCGGAAGCTGCGCAGCACGCATTAGTAGAACATTTAAACTGTAATCCTGAAAAGCTTACCGTGTGCGGTAAAGATGATTGGTTCTCGCCGGTCGCTTCAGGTTCCGCGGCACCAAAACAGATGGTGGTATGTCCGTGTTCAGCCGGCAGTGTCGCCGCGATTGCTCACGGCATGTCTGACAACTTGATCGAGCGCGCTGCTGACGTGGTGATGAAAGAGCGAGGTCAATTGCTGCTGGTGGTTCGTGAAACGCCATTTTCGACACTCCACCTTGAGAACATGCATAAGCTGTCGCAAATGGGCGTCACAATTATGCCAGCTGCTCCAGGCTTTTATCACCAGCCTAAGTCGATTGAGGATTTGGTTGACTTCATGGTGGCCCGCATTTTGGATCATCTTGGAGTAAAGCAAGGCTTAGTTCCTCGCTGGGGATATGACCAACGTGGTTAACCCTTAGACAACATAACCTAGCTATTGAGTCTCATAACTATTACAATCTAGCCGACACTCATCGGGGAGCAATTCATTCTGTGAATGATGCTGAGATCGAGACTTTACTCAAGTCCGGGACCCGTAGACCTGAACCAGATAATGCTGGCGTAGGAATTGAGTACGGACATAGCACCTATAAACTACCTCGCTTTTGTCCCTCAAGCCTGTGCCGCTCAACAAGGAGAGAGCGAGCAGTGAAAACCACTCTAAGCACCATTTCTTTAAGCGCAGTTGCAATTGCAACTCTATCTTCATTTTCAGCCGTGGCTGCTGATAAGTCTCTGACTGTTTACACCTATGATTCGTTCGCAGCAGACTGGGGCCCGGGTCCAAAAGTCGAGCAAGCATTCGAGAAGAAGTGTGGCTGTGATGTGAACTTTGTCGCGCTAGATGATGGCGTTTCGATTCTGAACCGTCTGCGCTTAGAAGGGAAGAACAGCAAGGCAGATATCGTGCTCGGACTAGACAACAATCTGATGGCTGAGGCGAAAAAGACAGGCCTTCTTGCTGAGCACAGTGTCGATACTGATTCGGTGACACTACCTAACGGTTGGAGTGACAGTACGTTTGTTCCTTATGACTTTGGTTATTTCGCTTTTGTTTACAACAAAGAGAAATTGGCTAACCCACCGAAAAGCTTAAAAGAGCTAGTTGAGTCACGCGACGACCTTAAAGTGATTTATCAAGACCCTCGTACATCAACACCAGGTCAAGGTTTGATGCTATGGATGAAGTCGGTATATGGCGATGACGTTGCCAATGCGTGGCAAAACTTAGCTAAGAAGACGGTGACGGTCACTAAGGGTTGGTCTGAAGCTTACTCTATGTTCTTAGAAGGTGAGTCGGATCTGGTTCTTTCTTACACCACTTCTCCCGCATATCACCTGATTGCTGAGAACGACGCAAAGTTTGCAGCTGCCGACTTCGCGGAAGGTCACTACACGCAAGTAGAAGTTGCCGCTAAGGTAAAAGGTTCTAAAAACCAAGCGCTCGCGGATGAATTCATGGCATTTATCTTAAGTGATGAGTTCCAATCTGTGATGCCAACGGGCAACTGGATGTATCCGGTGACGAATGTTGAGTTACCGCAAGGTTTCGAAACATTAACAGTGCCAAACAAAGCACTGAGCTTCAGCGCAGATAAGGTGGCAGAGAACCGCAAATCTTGGATTCGCGAGTGGCAAAGTGCGCTAACATTCTAAGGTTAATTGTTTGTATAACGTTCCTAAAATAGGCTTATGGGTCGCGATGTTTATCGCGGCCTTTGTTGTTTCAGCCTTAGGTGCTTTGCTTATCGAATCACCCTCTCTAAATGTGATGCAAGTATGGCAAGACCCTTACTATCGTCATGTGACCCAATTTAGCTTCTACCAATCTTTTTTATCGACAGTATTAAGCGTAGGTTTGGCTATTCCGGTTGCACATGCTTTATCTCGACGCGAATTTCCAGGTAAGAGGCTGTTATTGAAGTTGTTTGCGACCACCCTAGTGTTGCCTGTATTGGTTGGGGTTTTTGGTCTGTTAGCGATTTACGGCAACAGTGGTTTATTGGCCGATGCCTTTAAAGCTCTAGATTCAAAACTGCCATTTTCTATTTATGGTCTTAACGGCATCTTATTGGCGCATCTGTTTTTTAATCTTCCCTACGCGACTCGTTTGTTGCTCCAATCACTTGAATCAATACCAGCGGAGCAACATAAGCTCTGTGCACATCTTGGTATGAGCCATTGGCAAAAGTTTGTTTGGGTGGAATGGCCGCGCTTAAAACAGCAGCTCGCCCATGTGTGTGGTTTGGTCTTTATGCTCTGTTTTACTAGCTTTGCTACGGTGATGGCGCTTGGTGGCGGTCCTAAGTCGACCACTATTGAGTTGGCGATCTATCAAGCGATTAAGTTTGACTTTGACTTGCAAGCGGGTGCGCTACTGGCGATCTGGCAGATGTTATTGTGCGGTGTGATGGCCTTAGCGATTCAGCGTTTAGCGAAACCAATTGCTACCTCATCAGGTTGCCAAGATCAAAAGAGATACCTTACGCGAGATACACAACTCTCTAAATGTTGGGATTGGGGCTGGATTGGTTTTTCCGCTTTGCTAGTGCTGCCGCCTTTACTGATGGTCATTGTTAGTGGAATGAACAGTCAGGCAGTATCGGTATTCAGTGATAGTCGTTTTTGGTTGGCGCTCTGGTCATCATTAAAGGTGGCTACTTTTGCCAGCTTGATAGCTTTAGTTGCAGGGATCGCGATTCTGGTGACAAGCCGTCGTTTAAGACTCAATTACCAGAATAAACGAGCAGACAATATTGAATTGATTGGCACCATTATTTTGGTCACGCCTGGCTTGGTTGTATCGACCGGATTGTTTTTACTTGTACGCAGTTTTACTGATGTTTTCAGCTTGGCCTTTTTTGTTGTGGTCGCGGTTAATGCTTTGATGGGGTTGCCTTACGTGATTAAGACACTCACTCAGCCGATGCTTCAAGTTGAACAACAATACCAGTACCTTTGTGCCAGTTTGGGCATTAAAGGGTGGCAACGTTTTCAGGTTGTGGAGTGGCGAGCTTTGAAGAAACCGATGGCACATGCTTTTGCGATTAGTTTTATGTTTGCGATTGGCGATCTGAGTGCTATCGCGCTATTTGGCAGCCAAGAGTTTCGCACTCTACCTCTGTATCTATTTCAACTGCTAGGTAGCTATCAAATGGAAGCAGCGGCAGTGGTTTCGGTGACCTTGTTGCTACTCAGTGTCGGCTGTTTTACGTTGATTGAAACCTTATTCAAAGCCAATTCAAAGGTGACTTATGTTGACGCTAAGTAATGTTCATTACTATTACCACCGAGATTTATTTCATTTTGATGCGCATATAAATACCGGTGAAATTGTGGCTCTGATGGGGCCGAGTGGGGCGGGTAAATCAACCTTGTTGGCTTTGGTCGCTGGGTTTATTGATCCAGAGCGCGGAGACATTAAGGTTGAAGGCCAATCCATATTGGGTAAAGAGCCACACCAACGACCTTTTGCTATGTTGTTCCAAGAGCATAATCTGTTTGCCCACCTAACGGTAAGAGAGAACATTGGTTTAGGTCTTGAACCTGGTTTGAAGTTAAGCCAAGAACAAAAAGGTCAAGTTGAGCTGGCAGCTCAGCAAGTTGGGGTTGCAGAATACCTTGAACGTATACCAGAGCAATTATCTGGAGGTCAGCGACAACGTGTGGCATTAGCACGCTGTTTTGTTCAACCGGCACCAATTTGGTTATTGGATGAGCCTTTTTCTGCTCTCGACCCTGTGCTGCGGGAAGAGATGCTCTGTTTGGTTCAGAGGTTGGCGAGCGAAAGACAAGCTACGGTTTTAATGGTGACTCACCATATTAGTGATGCCAAAGCGATAGCAACTCAGTTTTTGTTTGTAGCGAACAATAAAGTTGAGGTTGTAGGGGATATTGAGGAATTATCTTCTCAACATGAGAACAAACAGCTGAGCGAATTTGTCCGAGCAGGCGAGTAATTGCGTTTGATATAAAAAGAGCCGATGTTTGACCATCGGCTCTTAATTAAATTACTAGAGTAACACGTTAGGACGCTTCTTCTTCGTCACTTAGTGCTTTCAATACTTGGAAGATTTCACGGAATGCTTTTGCTGGTTTTCCTGAGCTCTTCTCTTTTGCCGCTTGACGCGCAAGTTGACGGAGACGCTGACGATCGGCCGCTGGATATAGGTCCATGACTTCTGCGATAGCCGCATCACCTTCTTCTACTACGCGATCACGCAGTTGCTCAAGTTTATGCAGGTGAGCTGTTGCTTGAGAGTGCTTGTTGCGCACTTTATCCAGTGCTGCTTGTAGTGGTTCAGGATCTTCAAAACGCATCAGTTTGCCGATGTATTGCAGCTGGCGACGGCGAGCTTCGTTTTTGAAGCGCTGAGCGTCTTTGATCGCTTCAGCTAAATCTTCACTAAGAGGAAACTTCTCCAGTACTGATGGCTTTAAGCTTACTAGCTCTTCACCCAGTTTCTGTAGCTCTTCCATGTCGCGTTTCAACTCGGTCTTACTTACCCAGATAATTTCTTCTTCTGGTTCCCATGGCGCTTTTTGGTTTTTACGTGCCATCTTTCTGCCTTAATTTGAACATCTATTTCTCTATTTTAACAAGAATCGTGGGGAGAAAGCGAAATTCTTGTTATCCTAAAGGCAACAAACCTTTAGAACTAAGTAGATATGGACGTAAAAGAGCAAGTTGCTCAACAACGTGTTGAGCTAGAAGCCGCCGTAGCCAAAGCGCTCGAGATGGCAGCAGAGAAATCTGATGGTGCAGAAGTTGCGATCACGAAAACGACGGGATTGAGTGTTTCTACTCGCATGTGTGAAGTAGAAAACGTTGAATTCAATAGCGATGGTGCACTGGGTATCACGGTTTATCGTGGTCAGCGCAAAGGTAGCGCGTCTACATCTGACTTAAGTGAGAAGGCTATCCAGCAAACGGTATTGGCTGCGCTGGATATTGCTCGTTATACCTCTGAAGACCCATACGCAGGCCCTGCGCCGAAAGAGCTCATGGTCAAAGAGATTCCTGATCTAGACCTGTTCCACCCAGATACGCCCGATCCAGATTACGCCGCTCAGGTGGCTATTGCTGCTGAACAAAAAGCCTTGTCTTTCAGCGACAAGATTAAACAGAGTGATGGCGCGAGCTACGACAGCCATTACGGTGTGAAAGTGTATGGTAACAGTCACGGATTGTTAGCCAGTTACGCTTCAAGCCGACACAGCACCAGTTGTTGTGTGATTGGCCAAGGTGCTAATGGTGAAATGGAGCGCGATTACGACTATACCGTTGCGCGTCATAAAGATGATCTTTGGTCACCGGAAACTGTTGGCTTAAAAGCGGCTGAAAAAACAGTAAGCCGCTTAGATGCGCAGAAACTCAAAACGGGTCAATACCCTGTGATGTTTGCTTCTGATGTCGCAACTGGTTTAATTGGTCACCTTGTTATGGCAATCAGTGGCGGTAACCTCTACCGTAAATCGTCATTCTTATTGGATCAACTGGGTCAACAGGTGTTACCAGAGTGGTTCAACACTTCTGAGAAGCCGCACTTACTGCGTGGTTTAGCATCGAGCCCATTTGATAGCGAAGGTGTGTTCACTCAAGACAGAGACATTATCACTGATGGTAAATTGGCGACTTATCTGTTGACCAGCTACGCTGCTCGTAAAATGGATATGACTCCGACTGGTCATGCTGGTGGTATTCATAATTGGTTTGTTCAAACGACAGGTCAAAGTTTTGCTCAAATGCTCAAAGAGTTGGGTACAGGTCTACTTGTGACAGAAACCATGGGCCAAGGTGTGAATATCGTTACGGGTGACTACTCTCGCGGTGCGGCAGGTTTCTGGGTTGAGAATGGTGAGATCCAATACCCAGTTTCTGAGATCACGATCGCAGGCAACCTTAAAGAGATGTTCCAAAAAATTGTTGCTGTTGGCAGCGATGTGGAAACTCGCTCGCAAATTCAGACCGGTTCAATTCTACTTGAGTCAATGAAAGTGGCAGGCGAATAGGCGCAAACCTATTGCTGCAATTGACGCGTGTTATTACATGATATTTAAAGAAAAGGTTGGCAATATGCCAACCTTTTCTGTTTTTTAGCCTTCAAACAATTCGGTATGCAGTTTCTGAATCGCTTGTTTTGATACCGATTCATGTAGCAGGAAGCAGAGGTTATGTGGGCTTGCGCCGTAACAGATCATACGTAAGTTGAAATCTTCCAAAGTGCCAAAGACTTGCTTAGCGTAGCCTTTACTCTCGCTCATGTTGTTACCAATCAGTGCCACTAAGCAAAGATTATGTTCAACCTCAACATGACATAGCTCTTCGAGTTCAATTCTTGCTTGCTCTGGTAGCTGTGGTGCGCCACCTGCAGTGTCAGTTTGATCCAGGGTTAACGAGACACTGATTTCAGAAGTCGTGATCAAATCCACGGATACTTTATGTTTCGCCAAAATCTCAAACACTTTGGCCAGAAAACCATATGCGTGGAACATATTGGCACTGCGCAGAGTTACCATAGTTTGGTTACAGCGAAGTGCTAGCGCTCTGAATAGTGGTGAGCTTTCGACTTGATGGCGAATCCAAGTACCGCCTTTCTCTGGTTGTTTTGATGAGCCCACAAAGACCGGAATATCGTGACGAAGAGCAGGAACTAAGGTTGAAGGGTGAAGGATCTTGGCACCGAAGTTCGCCATTTCCGATGCTTCACTAAAGCTGATTTCCGGGATAGGTGAGGCTTTTGGTGCGATGCGTGGGTCTGTGGTGTAGATACCTGGTACGTCAGTCCAGATCTCTAAACCTGATGCTTCAACCGCTTCAGCAATTAATGCTGCGCTGTAATCACTTCCACCACGGCCCAATGTTGTGGTATTTCCTTCACTATCTGAGCCGATAAACCCTTGGGTCACTACCACAAAATCTTGGCAAAGAGGCACAAGAGAGCTGTCAGCTAGCTGCCTGATGGTCTCTAGTTGAGGTTCAGCTTTGCCGAAGTTGTTATCGGTGCGCAGTACATCGCGGATGTCAAAGCGAGTGGCGTTAAGGCCGCGTTCTTTGAGTAATTGAGCGAGAATGTGCGTAGACATCAATTCTCCACAAGCGACCAAGTGGTCGGTAAGTTTGTGGCTAGATTGAATTGAGGCTGCTTCTGCTAAACTAGTGACGGTATCTAAGATCGCATAGACATCGCTAGCGGCTTGATCTGAGTTTTCTAGTTGATCCAAAATCGCATTATGGATTTCGGCAAGCTTGGTTAAGATTTCACTGCGACGCTGCGTATCTTGTACACCATTGGCTAATTCGACTAATAAGTTAGTCACCCCTGAACATGCACTGCTAACGACGAGTTTGGTGTTTGGGTTGGCTTCGATGACAGCCGCACAACGGCTCATTGCTTCAAAGTTAGCGACACTTGTTCCACCAAACTTAGCAACATTAAAATTGCTCACGGTATTTCTCCCACGACTTCCTGAAAATTTAACTGAGCTTATATGCTCAACATCCGATGTTTGCTTGAAGAGAGAATGAGCGAAAGAGAGGTTTGATCTTGTAGTTTTACCTCAGAAGCTCATCATCAGGCTGCGCTGATGACAGTTGCTGGGATTCAACCCAGACAACCGACAGATCAAAACCACATTTTTGATCTACCTCGGCACTACTCCCCCTCAGTGCATTGTGTTGGAATTGTGGTTCCACAACACACCTACCTGGGCAGTGCTCCTCTTCTGCAACAATATAGTTTCTTTAATAACACTGTTGCGTGGCATAAATATTCGCCACCTATCCAGCATTGAACGTTTTTATGTGACCAATGTCAACGGTATTTTGTAACTTTATGCTCTTTATAAATTAACAAACTTGTGACACTGGTTTGACCTCAAGACTTTGGGCTAATTGCTGCGTTTGCTTATTTGGATTAAGGTGGTTACAGAACAATAGTTAGAAAGATAAAAATATTGCAAAAGGAGCTGCCAATGACGATTCAAAGTTTTATCCCACCTCACCGTATATTAATGGGCCCTGGTCCATCAGATATTTCTCCGCAAGTACTGCAAGCCTTAAGTCGCCCAACTGTTGGTCACTTAGACCCGCTGTTTATCGGCATGATGGATGAGTTGAAGCAGCTCCTAAAATACGCTTTTCAGACTGACAATGAGTTCACGATTGCAGTATCAGCGCCAGGAAGTGCAGGGATGGAGACTTGTTTCGTCAACCTTATTGAGCCGGGCGAAAAAGTGATTGTGTGCCGTAACGGTGTTTTTGGTGAGCGTATGCGTGAAAATGTTGTCCGTGCTGGTGGGGTGGTTGAAGTAGTAGATGATGAATGGGGCGCTCCTGTCTCTGTTGATAAAGTGGAACAAGCGCTAAAAGCAAATCCTGACGCTAAAATCTTGGCATTCGTACATGCTGAAACGTCCACGGGCGCATGTAGTGATGCAGAAGCGTTAGGTAAGTTAGCTAAACACTATGGCTTACTGACGATTGTTGACGCGGTGACGTCATTGGGTGGTGTTCCGCTCAAGGTTGATGAGTGGCAGTTAGATGCGGTCTATTCTGGCAGTCAGAAGTGTTTATCTTGCGTCCCTGGATTATCGCCTGTGACTTTTTCTTCATCAGCGATTGAGAAAATTCAGTCTCGAACTACTCCCGTTCAAAGCTGGTTCTTGGACCAAAGTTTGGTGCTCGGTTATTGGAGTGGGGAAGGTAAGCGAAGCTATCACCATACTGCCCCTGTGAATAGTTTATACGCACTGCATGAGTCACTACTGCTACTCAAAAATGAAGGTCTAGATAATGCATGGCAGCGTCATCGCGATATGCATGACAAACTTAAATTGGGCCTTGAAAAGCTTGGGTTTGAATTTGTGGTCGAAGAGGCTTCTCGCTTACCGCAATTGAATGCGATTTATATCCCTGAAGGTATTGATGAGGCAAAAATCCGCAGTCATTTATTGGAAACATACAACCTAGAGATTGGCGCTGGTCTCGGGGCTTTAGCTGGAAAAGCATGGCGTATTGGCTTAATGGGTTATGGTGCTCGACCAGAAAATGTCGCGCTCTGCTTAAGGGCACTTGAAGAATCCCTTACCCAATAAGAGTTCAAATAGAAAGGCGACATCATGTCGCCTTTTTTGAGCTTACGCTCTGTGCTACTCCGCTGGTTTAGCGGTTAGCGCATCGATATTCGGCGGAATGTATCTCACCTCAGAGAAATCTTTATTCGGGAAGAGGAACTGTGCTTCACTGCGAATCTGCTCTGCTTTCTCATCTTGCTCAAGTCCTTGATAGGCCAAAATCAGGTTGTTATAGAAAGCCGGCCTTGGCTTATCTTTGATGATCTTTAGTGACCAATCGATATAAGGCTGAATGAATTCAGGATCGTGCTTGTACAAACCGATATTGAGGTAGGTACTGTAGATGTCCCAATCATAGCGGTCTTGCCAAACGATCGGGTTAGTAACCTGATTAAGGATATCCGGATCTTTTGGGTTGGATTTTTCAAATTGTGTTAGCACGTAATTGGTTTGCAAGGTACTCAACATGTAAAAACTAGTGAGAATCGGAACGACTAAGCTCATCACCCGTAAAGCTGTATTAGACACAAGGCTTAAGGATAGATTTTTATATGTATTAGCTCGCTGATCCACCCAATAAAGCAAGACGATAAACGTAATCCAATGAATCGCAGAGTGATAAAAGGGGTACTCAAGTTGCGAGTGAAGTACGATGGGAATAAATAAGGCAAACAGCGCCAACCTTGACCCTTTCTTACCATGATAGATTCGCACTAAGACTAGAATGGCAGCTAAAAAGATGGCCAGAACAGGGATTAACCCGCCTTCAACCCCCCAATAGAGTACTTCATTGTGTGGGTGATCAAGAGCCGGTAATCCTGCAGGGTAGTTTACGTTTAACTGATGTTGCCTTGCTGTATAGACGATGTATTCAGGCTCAAAGCGGCCATAACCATATCCAGTAAAAGGCTTCTCGATCAGCATATCGAGCGCTTGAGGAAAGTGATACTTACGTGGGCTATCTAAATTGACTTTTTGAGCTGCAAGAATGCTTTCAGTATTCGTTTTATCGGCTAGAAAGGTTGGTAAAAAGCCCACGCTTAATCCAAGAAACAAGGAGAGTGACCAGCCAATAAAGCGTTTCTTTGTCGCAAAACGGTATAAATATGGCAGGATTAGGAGCACGACAAGCAGTGAACTCAACCAACCCGTCCTTGAAGCTAAGATTACTAAAAGTGGCAGTGTAAGCGCTGGCATAATATACAGCAGGGCTACATCACTGATCTTCGATTGGTATTTGATTGGCTGGCGAGTCAATAAATAACCGGATACAGCTAAGCCAGTAGCAAGAAAACTTGCCATTACATTGGGCTGTTGAAATATTCCATAAGGCCTGTTGCTAACTGTGTTATAACCAAATGGATTGCCCGGCTCTAACCATAAATATTGGACCCAACCAAACAGGGCTTCGATTGCGACGCCAATGACGATGAACCATAACAGGCGCTGTTTTTGTTTATTACTAAAACGAAACTGTTGCAATACAGTAAATAGAGTAAAACCTGCCCATAGCCCGATGAGTTTGCCGATTGATAATGCAAGGCTAGCGTTTGGGTACAAGGAAGGTAGCGTGATCAGAATACAGCAAATAAAAAAGCCGATAGTTAGCTTGTTGTACCTAAGCCGGCCTTCTGTACCGATTTGATAGAAACCAATAGCCAGTGAAAATGCGACAGCTAGCCAGGTTGTGGGGTTAAATGAAAGAGCCAGGCCTGAACCGCCAGGATTTGGCATAAAGAAGTGCATAGCCACAATGAAAACAAAACCGAAAGAGACAAGGAACGGTTTGATAAGCGGTAATCTAGGTTGCTGCCTTGCGAGTTTTGTTCCTGATACGTGTATGGTAGCCATGATTGAATAACCCTAATAAAAACAGACCAGTGAGAAATCGCACTGGCCTGCTTACTTTACTATTATTTGTTATTTTAACATAGGCTTAAGGAAACGTGCGGTATGCGATCCTTCGACTTGGGCCACATCTTCTGGTGTACCTTGTGCGACGATTTCACCTCCACCTTGTCCCCCTTCAGGTCCAAGATCAACAATCCAGTCGGCGGTTTTGACGACATCGAGATTATGTTCAATGACAACAACCGTATTGCCGTGATCACGCAGGCGATGCAAGACAGTTAGCAGTTGTTGGATGTCATGGAAATGCAGACCTGTCGTCGGTTCATCTAAGATATACAGCGTTTTACCTGTATCGCGTTTTGATAGTTCTCGTGCTAGTTTGACACGTTGAGCTTCGCCACCCGATAGAGTTGTCGCTGCTTGGCCTAAACGAATATAGGATAGCCCTACATCCATCAAAGTTTGCAGTTTGCGCGCAATGACAGGGACGGGTTCAAAGAACGCTCGCGCATCTTCTACTGTCATCTCTAGCACTTCATCGATGGTTTTGCCTTTGTAGCGAACTTCCAGTGTTTCGCGGTTATAACGTTTACCTTTACAAGAATCACATGGCACATAGACATCAGGTAAGAAGTGCATTTCAACTTTAATTACCCCATCACCCTGACACGCTTCACAGCGTCCACCACGAACATTGAAACTAAATCGACCTGGTTTATAACCGCGTGAACGAGACTCTTGGGTGCCAGCAAAAAGTTCACGAATCGGAGTGAAAATTCCGGTATAAGTAGCAGGGTTGGAGCGTGGCGTTCGGCCTATTGGGCTTTGATCGATATCGATCACTTTATCAAAGTGCTCTAAGCCTTTTATTTTCTTGTATGGTGCCGGTACGGCGGTGGTTGCGCCATTAAGTTCTGTGTGAGCGATCTTAAAGAAAGTATCATTGATCAGGGTGGACTTGCCGGAACCGGATACCCCAGTAATACAGCTAAATAGACCAACAGGTAGCTCTAGCGTGACTTCTTTAAGGTTGTTTCCTGTCGCGCCAATAAGTTCGACGATTTTCTTTGGATCTTTAGCCGTACGTTCTGTCGGAACGGCAATCTCTTTTGCTCCGCTTAGATACTGGCCAGTCAAAGAGTCTGGGTTATTTAGGATATCTTCCATCGTGCCTTCTGCGACCACGGAGCCACCATGTACACCGGCACCTGGGCCTATATCGATGACATGATCGGCCATTCGAATCGCATCTTCATCATGCTCAACGACGAGTACAGTATTACCTAAATCACGTAGATGGGTCAGAGTCTTTAACAGGCGTTCGTTATCACGTTGGTGAAGGCCAATCGATGGCTCATCCAGTACATACATGACACCAACCAGTCCCGCGCCAATTTGACTCGCTAGGCGAATACGTTGAGCTTCACCACCTGATAAGGTTTCAGCACTGCGAGATAAGTTTAGGTAGTTTAGGCCTACGTTGACGAGGAACTGCAGTCGATCATTGATCTCTTTCATCACTTTTTCAGCGATTTGACCTCGTTGGCCATCAAGCTTCAGTGAAGCAAAAAAGGCTAGGGCATCCGCAATACTCAACTCAACGATTTCAGGCAATGTTGTATCGGCAATGAAGACATTTCGAGCTTCTAGACGTAAACGGCTTCCATCACAACTTGAACACGTTTTAGTTGAAATATATTTGGCAAGATCTTCGCGAACGGCGTTAGATTCGGTATCACGGTAACGACGTTCTAATGTATTAAGAATGCCTTCAAATGGGTGACGTTTAACTCGAATGTCACCGCGATCATTGATGTATTTAAACTCAACTTCTGTTCTGCCAGAGCCGCTTAAAATAATGTCGCGGGTCTTTTTCGGCAAAGAATTAAACGGTGCATGTAAATCGAAACCATAGTGCTCAGCCAGTGATGAGAGCATTTGGAAATAGTAGTAGTTTTTCTGATCCCAACCACGGATAGCTCCCGCAGCCAAGCTCAAAGAATCATCTAAAATGACTCTGGCTGGGTCAAAATATTGCTGTACACCTAAGCCGTCACAAGTGTGGCAAGCACCAGCAGGGTTATTGAACGAGAAGAGGCGCGGCTCTAACTCTTGCATACTGTAACCACAGATTGGACAGGCGAAGTTGGCGGAGAAAATGATTTCTTCGCCATTGCCATCCATCGGCGCGACAACTGCAATGCCACCAGAGAGCTCTAGTGTTGTTTCGAATGATTCTGCAAGACGCTGCTGTAGGTCTTTACGTACCTTAAAACGATCGACAACCACTTCAATGGTATGCTTTTTATGTAGCTCTAGAGTCGGTGGATCGGAAAGGTCACACGTTTCCCCATCAATGCGAGCACGAATAAAACCTTGTGCGGCGAGATTTTCTAATGTTTTAACATGCTCACCTTTACGCTCCTTGACGATAGGAGCTAGCAGCATCATTTTTTCACCTTCTGGCAGCTCTAGCACTTTGTCTACCATTTGCGAGATGGTTTGTGCAGCTAGCGGAGTATGGTGTTCAGGGCAGCGAGGTTCACCAACGCGTGCGTACAAAAGACGTAGGTAATCATACACTTCAGTAATAGTACCGACGGTTGAGCGAGGGTTGTGCGATGTAGATTTTTGCTCAATCGAGATAGCAGGTGACAGACCTTCAATGTGGTCTACATCTGGCTTTTCCATTAAAGACAAGAATTGGCGTGCGTAGGCAGATAGCGACTCTACATAACGACGTTGTCCCTCAGCATAGAGGGTATCAAAGGCAAGAGAGGATTTTCCTGAACCAGATAAACCGGTAATCACAATCAACTTATCGCGAGGAATTGTTAGATTGATGTCTTTCAAGTTGTGGGTGCGGGCACCACGAATTTCTATCTGATCCATTCTCATCACTCAATGTAAAATTTTAGTCGACTAAGTATTACATAGTGTGAGAAATGTTCAAAGAAAATACTGGATAAAAAAACAGTAAAAAGGCAGCTTAGTTAAGCTGCCTTTTGAAGTTGAGAGAAGTGATTAGGCTTCTTCTTTAGTCGTTTTTTGCTTACCAAGCTCAGATTTTTTCGAGTCTTTTAAGTAAAGGTTCTCGAAACAGTAGTTAGTCGCTTCGATGTAGCCTTCGACGCTACCACAGTCAAAGCGTTGGCCTTTAAATTTATACGCTAATACGCAGCCTGCTTTTGCTTGTTTTAAAAGTGCATCAGTAATCTGGATTTCACCACCTTTGCCTGGCTCAGTATTTTCGATCAATTCGAAAATATCTGGGGTTAAGATGTAGCGACCAATAATGGCAAGATTACTAGGCGCAGTGCCTGGTTCTGGCTTCTCAACCATATCGTCGACACGGAAAATGTCATCTTTGATCATTTCACCAGAAATCACGCCATATTTATGGGTCTCATCTTCTGGTACTTCTTGCACTGCGACAATTGAACAGCGGAACTGTTTAAATAGAGCAACCATCTGCGCAAGTACGCCTTCTTGCTCGTTTACACAAAGGTCATCAGCAAGTACGACCGCGAAAGGTTCATCACCGATCAGTTCGCGCCCTGTGAGGATTGCATGGCCTAAACCTTTCATTTCACGCTGACGAATGTAAGTAAAGTTAGCACTCTCAATGATGTCACGGATATCCACCAACAGTTCTTCTTTATTGGTACCGCTGATTTGGTGCTCAAGTTCGTAGTTCTTATCGAAATGGTCCATGATGGAGTGCTTACCACGACCTGTTACGATACACATACCATCCATACCAGCTTGGATAGCTTCTTCTACGCCATATTCTATCAGTGGTTTATTGACCACTGGCATCATCTCTTTAGGCATAGACTTTGTTGCTGGTAAAAAACGTGTACCGTAGCCTGCTGCCGGGAAAAGACACTTTTTAATCATGTTGAACCCTATAATTTCTGTTATTGATTTTGACTGACGCGACAATACCATGCTTTAGGTGAATAGGTAATGAACCTATCCACCAAAAGTTCAGAATTTGTACTGACGTACAATAATTAAGACAATAGGTGTTGCTTAGCCCAAGCGGTTGCCTGGACTCGATTTTTTACACACAGTTTTTTGAAAATCTGATAAAGGTGGGACTTCACAGTAAACTCGCTGATAAATTGATCTTCAGCGATTTGGCTGTTGGATGCACCGGTCATCAGGCTACGTAAAATATGGATTTCACGGGTTGTAAGATCGACGGTGGCTGGCGTCGACTGAGCTTCAACAATATTGCGATAATGATAAAGAAGTTGGGCGGAAACTTTACGCGGAAGCCAATTCTCCCCGTTGATAATCTCACAGCAACCTTTCGCAATCTCTTCAATGTTGTCTTTTTTATAAAATAGTCCTTTCAAGTGACCAAAGGTAAGTATCTCATCAGTGGTGAGTCGGCACTCTACATTGATTATGATGGTTTCGAAGACTTTATTAGCGAGAGGAAGGTCGCGAATCTTGCTGTTTAGGCGGCAATAGTCGCTGTGATCTACCATTAATATGCGGTGTTTGTTGCGCTGTAAAGCTAGCATTAAATCGTCGGGCTCGATGTAGGGAATTTGTATATCTAACGTCTTTTCAATTGCTTTGACCAGCGGGTGAGCTTTTGCTTTGTTGTCAGATAGAAAGTGAATGGTTCGTGTATAACTATTTTTCATCATGTATTTCCCTACAATTATCACTAAAAATGCTAGAGTGAAGAAAAATTTTTGTTAGTGCTAACCTAGGTGTAATGATTGCGTTTAGTTTCATACTGGTAGGTAATTTACTAATCGCTCACCCCGAGTAATATTTGATTTTTCTCGTAAAAATTATTGTGTTCGATATGAGGAAGAAGCAAGAGAATACATTGTTGATAGAGAAATTTGTCACGCAAGCAAAGCATGCTATGCTATTGCGCTATTTCATTAATTCACAAATTTTAGACGGAGCGAAACATGGCTAGCCGTGGAGTAAACAAAGTTATTTTAGTCGGTAATCTGGGGTCAGATCCGGAAGTACGTTATATGCCGAATGGTGGTGCTGTTGCCAATATTACCATCGCAACGTCTGAATCATGGCGTGACAAAGCGACTGGCGAGCAGCGTGAAAAAACAGAATGGCACCGTGTTGCTCTGTTTGGCAAGCTGGCAGAAGTCGCGGGTGAATACCTACGTAAAGGTTCTCAAGTTTACGTTGAAGGTCAGCTTCAAACTCGTAAATGGCAAGATCAAAGCGGTCAAGACCGATACACAACTGAAGTTGTGGTACAAGGTTTCAATGGCGTAATGCAAATGTTAGGTGGCCGTGCTCAAGGCGGTGCTCCTGGTCAAGGTATGGGCCAACCTCAGCAACAACAGCAAGGTTGGGGTCAACCACAACAGCCAGCGCAACAGAACCAGCAACCTGCACAACAGCAATATTCTCAGCCTCAACAGCAGCAAGCACAGCCTCAGTATAATGAGCCGCCAATGGATTTTGATGACGACATCCCATTCTAAGCTGATATTACTGAAAAAAAGCCGCGATTTTCGCGGCTTTTTTATATAGTTAGAGTAGTTGATTAACCCATTAGTATTAAATGGAACGTTTAAAAGCGTAACTTAGTATTTTGTTTATATGGGTTGTAGTGTTGTATAGTTCTGCTTGAATCAGAAAAGGAATTCTCTAGCTATGAGGTATACCCCTACCTTAAAATTAAGCACCAGACTCATCGCTTTTGTCACCATGATTGTGATCATTGCAATGTTTATCCTCTTTCTTGGTGGAACCCTCTCTTTTAAACGTTTAGGACAAGAGTACCTTGATCATTCTCTTCAAGGTATAGTCAATGTCGTTGATAAAGAAATGGAAGATCCTGATGCCGCTTATTCTTTGCAGCGCTGGATGCCTAAAATGTTGCAAGCGTCGAATATCGTTGAAATGGAATTGGCTTCGTCTTACGGCACTATCTATCGCTTTAAGGATACCTCCTCCAAAGTCGCTCCCGAGCTCCTTTATCATGTCGCATATACACTCGAACGAAATGATGGCTACGAAATTCGTTTTAAAGCCGTTCCTCCCTATATTGGTTATGGCTATTCAATGCAGGCGTTATGGTCAATAACCTTAGCCGTTGTGCTGATTATTTTCTGTTTGATGCGTGGTGTGAAATGGTTGAAAGAACAGCTAAGTGGCTCAGAGCTGCTAGAAGAGCGTGGCCGCATGATTTTGGCTGGACGCGTTGAAGAATATGCCAAAGGCGATGAAAAAGAGTGGCCTTTTACGGCGAGTGAGGCGCTAGATCGTCTTATTGAAGAGCTTCAGGATGCACGTCAAGAGCGAAGTCGTTTTGATACATTTATCCGAACTCAAACTTTCCTTGATCAATTAACGGGCACCGCGAACCGTGTTTTATTTGACAGTAAATTAGAGGCAGCACTTTCAGAAAGTGGCTCCCATGGTGGCGTGTTATTGATTCGAATTGATGATTGGCAGCAGCTAAAAGAAGAGTTTGGTAAAAAAGCGGCCAATGACTTTTTGGTTGAAGTCGGAGATGGACTCACAAATGTGATTCAACGCTATCCAGACGTGATTTTGTCTCGATATTACGATTCTGATTTTGCCATTTTTGCTCCGAGTCTATCGAGTAAAGAGGTATCGGTTATCGCGGCAAACTGCATTAAACAGCTCGCTCGTCTTACGCCGCCACAAGTCTTAGATCAAGAAAGCTGGGTGCATATTGGGGTCAGTATGTATCGAGAGGGCGAAAGCCAAGGACGTATTATTGATGAGTCAGAAACCGCATTAAAGAGTGCTCAATTACAAGGCATTAATACGTGGAGCCGTTTCCAGAAACATATAGGTCAGGATGATGAACGGGGAAGTGTTCGTTGGCGAACCCTATTTGACCAAGTTGTTACTCCGGACAAATTACACATTTTCTCACAGCCTTGTTATTTGCTTGATCAACAGCAAGAAGGATTTAAAGATCACTGCGAACTGTTTGCGAGAATTAACGACCCAGAAAAGGGAGTGATAAAAGCCTCTCGATTTAATTCAGCCATTGAATCAGTTGGTTACGAAATGATACTTGATAAAGCAGTATTGCGAACAATCCTGCGTTATTTGAAAGTCTCTGAAGATTCAATGTGTTATTCTATTAATCTGCACGTCGTTCCCTTTGCCGATCGGGCGTACTTCAAATGGTTCCGAGATGAGTTATTGCAGTTATCAGCAGAACAACGTAAACAACTCATTTTTGAGTTCGCAGAAGCTCGTTTAGTCAAACACTTAGATTACATGCGGCCTGTCACAAAGGTCATTTCTGGTCTAGGTTGTAAAGTAGCGGTGGGACAAGCTGGTCGCTCTATTGTTAGTACTCATTATCTCAAAGAATTACCGATCCACTACTTAAAATTGCATCGTAGCTTAGTGAAACAGATTGATCAGCGGCATGAGAATCAGCTATTTGTACGCAGTTTACTTGGAGCATGTGCAGGACTCAAAACGCAAGTGATTGCAGTTGGTGTTGATAGTAAACAAGAGCATAAAACGATTTTGCAATTAGGCGTACAGGGCATACAAGGCCGTTTTTTAGAAGCTGAACGACCGCTTATTCCTCAACAGGTATCACATCATCGGGTCGCAGCAGTTAAGAAAGTTCAGATAGGTCGAAGAAAGCGTTGGTAAAGAAAGATACATAAATGAATATACAATCATTAATCGGTAAGTTTAAAAGAAGCAATACGCGAAAATCACAATTGACCATTGTGGTTCAGCCAAGTGCACTGTTTTTTTCCTCTATACCAGGTCTTTCTATACCTCAGCAAGTAGCCTATGAAGGAGCCTCTTGGCAGGATACGCTGCATAAAGTACTCAAAGGTGCTGGAGCCTCAGATTTATCTGTTGACGTTGTCTTACATTCCAATCTCTATCAAAGCTATCAAATTGAAAAACCTTCGATTCCCGATGAAGAGCTAGCCAGTGCGTTACCGTTTTTACTAAAAGATCTGATTACTGAGAAAGTCACGGAAATTGTGGCAGATTACAGACCTTTGCCTATGGGGAATAAGCTTCAAGTATACGTGATACCCCGCTCTTTAGTGGTTTCGTTATCTGGGCAATTAAGTCAGTTGAACATCGCACTTGAGCGAGTGTTGATTGAGGATGATGTTTGGGCGTACTCGGCGGGAGAACTATCGCAGTTTTTACTTTTGCAGCGAAGCAAAAAAGGTCAGTTTAGAGTCAGTGCTTTTAGTGAAGGTCAGTGTGCCTTCCAGCGAACGATTCGTGGTGTCGCCTCTCCTCTAACTGGGGTTGCAAGTAGTGCATTGCAGTTAGATGGTTTAGCGCTTGAACTACAACGGTCTATTGATTATCTGTCATCGCAGCTTCGCAGTACTCCATTACACCAGATGAAAGTCTGTTGTGATGAAGAGGAGCAGCAAGAGGTGGCACAAGCTCTATCTGAGCGTCTTAGTGTTGGTGTAACCGTATTATCTGAGCGTGGAAATGAATCAGGTGTATTACTTGTTGAGAGTGCTGCGCTGTTGTCTGAAGGTGCAATTAACCTATTTCCATCCTTATTAAAACCGAAGAAAGATTATTTTACCCTGACCAATATTGCGATTGGCTGGGGCGTAACGGCGATAGCTCTACTTGTCTTCTATGCGCTGTTTAGCTACCAACAGCTTGCTTTGCAGGAAGAGCTTCGCTTAGTTCGTTCTCAAGAAGCCGAGTTTCGTCAACAAGTTGATACTTTAAACCAACGTTTAGCGAAGCATAAGCCAAGCCCAGCTAAAGTTGCAGCTGTGAGTCGCCTTGAGTTGGAAATTGAGTCGAAACGTCAATCTCTTGATGCAGTTAGTGAATACGATATTGCTCAACAGGTCGGATACTCAGGTGTGATGCGTTCATTGGCGAAGTTAGGGCGCGATGATATCTCTTTGAGTTCAATTACAATCGATACGCACGCCCTAGATCTCAAGGGACTTGCTCGAGAACCACAAGTGATTCCAAACTGGATTAGCCAATTTAAAACAGAACTTGATTTGGTGGGGCGTACGTTCGACAAATTAAAGATAGGCCGCAATGACCAAGACATCATTACTTTTGAGTTAAAGACAAAAGAGGGCACTAAATGATGCAGCAGTGGCAAGTTTGGAATGAAAAATTTGAGTCAATGTCGAGCCGTGAAAAATGGTTGATCACCTTATGTGGATTCGTCTCGATTATTTTAGGCTTATTCACTCTTTTAGTTGAGCCCGCTTATATAGAAAAGCAGCAGGCAGAAACGCAAATCTCATCGATGAAGTTGAGTAATCAGCGTTTAGAAGCGGATCTTCTCCTCATGACAGCTAAACTAAGTAAAGATCCTGACCAAGAGATTAACTTGCAATACAAAAGGTTAATTGCTGAAAGTCAGGAACTGTCGGAGCAATTATCTAAGATTATTGAAAATCTGATATCACCTAGTGAGATGGCGACTTTGTTGGAAAGCGTTCTTATGGATTCTAGAGAGTTAAAACTCGTATCTTTAGAGTCGAAAACGGCAGAACCCATTGTAAAAGGGAAAAGTGATTCAGAGTATGGCGGATATTATATTCATCCTGTTCGCATAGAGCTTACTGGAAGTTATTTTGCCATTGTAAACTATTTAGAATCGTTGGAATCTATGCCAGTTAAGTACTATTGGCGAAGCTTTTCTTACAAAGTCGAAGCGTATCCAAATGCTCGTTTAGTGTTGGAAGTGTATACATTAGGTACCAGAGAGGAGTTTATTGGTGGTTAAATTGCTTGGGGTGCTGTTTGTTACCGTATTTTCAGCAAGCTGTTGGGCTGCACAGGATCCGACTGCACCACTAGGGTGGGAAAAGCCTAAACAAACGCAAGCGAAGAAAAATGCGGTTGTTTATCGAGTACCTACACTACAAAGCATTGTTTGTAGTGATAATTCGACTTGTAAGGCGATATTGAACGGTAAAGTAGTCGCGACTGGAGAGACAGTGAGTGGCTACAAAGTGACAAGAATTGAATCGGAAAGAGTGACTGTGTCTCGTGGAGGCAAGCAATGGAATCTGGAACTCTTTTCTTTAGATATTAAACAGTAAGGTTTTAGGAATAGTATGCGTAAACTCGCTGTAGCCGTCATGATAGCTTCTTTGATGGGATGCTCAATGGGACATCGTGACCCTGTTGAGGCAAAAAGTACGCTTAATGAAGCGATCAATGAAGCGAATAGTCGTAGCTTAGAACAGCTACCGCCTTCTGTTGAAGCGGATTTAATGCCAGAGTTATTGGGAGATGATCTCAGTAGCGTAGAAACCGTAAAGCGTTTTCGAATTAAGGCGAACGGTGTCGCAGCTAAAGCTTTTTTTGCTAGCTTAGTTAAAGGTACTGAATATAGCGCGGCAATTCATCCTGATGTTAGCGGCGCTATTACGGTTAATCTTACTGATGTGTCGCTTGATGAAGTTCTCTCTGTGGTACGTGATATCTACGGTTACGACATCATTAAAACTGGGAACGTCATTCAGGTTTATCCTGCAGGTCTACGTACGGTGACGATTCCAGTTGACTACCTTCAGTTTAAACGTGCAGGCCGTTCTTTAACCTCGATATCGACTGGCACTATTACCAACACGGATACTGGCTCCTCAAGCTCTGATTCCAGTTCATCGAGCTCATCGAGTTCAAGTGGCTCGGCAAAAGGTGGCACCGAAATAGAAACGATCAGTGAAAGTGACTTTTGGCCTCAATTAGAAGTCGCCGTTGCGCAGCTTATTGGTTCAGGAAAAGGTCAAAGTGTTGTCACTACGCCACAAGCGAGTGTGATTACGGTTCGCGCATATCCAGATGAAATACGTGAAGTGAGAGAGTTTTTGGGTATTTCTCAGCAGAGAATGCAGCGTCAGGTCATTCTAGAAGCAAAAATCTTAGAAGTAACCTTAAGCGATGGTTATCAACAAGGCATCAACTGGTCGAAAGCCTTTAGTTCAAATGGAACCAACTACACGATTGGCCAAGGCTCTGTTGTTAAAGATGCAAATGGCTCTATTATTCCGGATATCTTACCGGGTCTTGATACCATAGGTAGCTTGTTGGGTGGGCAGTCAAACTTAGTGATATCCAGCGGTAGCTTTGAAGCTGTTTTGAGCTTTATGGCGACTCAAGGTGATTTAAATGTTCTATCTAGTCCTCGAGTGACGGCATCCAATAACCAGAAAGCAGTGATCAAAGTTGGTACGGATGAATATTACGTAACAGACCTTTCTAGTGTCGTGGGCAGTGGCGATAACTCAGAGCCATCTCCAGAGGTTGAGTTGACGCCATTTTTCTCAGGTATTTCATTGGATGTGACACCACAAATTGACGACCAAGGTAATGTATTGCTGCACGTTCACCCAGCTGTGATTGATGTTGATGAGCAAGTCAAAGAGATCGGCTACGGAAATACGCGTATAACTTTACCGTTGGCTCGCAGTTCGATTCGAGAATCTGATTCTGTTATACGAGCGCAAGATGGTGACGTGGTAGTGATCGGTGGCTTGATGAAATCAAATACGATAGACCAAGTATCTAAAGTGCCATTCTTAGGAGATATTCCTGCGTTGGGTCACTTATTCCGTAACACTTCTAAACTGACTCAAAAAACGGAACTGGTGATCTTACTGAAGCCAACCGTGGTCGGTGTGAATACTTGGCAAAAAGAGCTAGAGCGTTCACGTGATTTATTGCAAGAGTGGTTTCCTGACGAGCAATAAATAGATGTATTTGGAACATTTTGGCTTTGAACAACCGCCATTTGGACTGACGCCCTCAACAGAGTTATTTCTCGGTTTAGGTCCTCATTATGAGGCGATCAGTACCGTTCACTCTGCCCTTGAATTCGGCGAAGGCTTGGTCAAGGTGATAGGTGAAGTGGGAACGGGTAAAACCATGGTCTGCCGCATGATGGTGAAATACTTTCCAGAGCATGTACAGCTGGTTTACTTACCTAACCCAGCAATGAATGGTGATGAATTAAGAGTTGCAGTTGCCGCAGAGTTAGGTATTGAAGAGCATCCTGCAAACACTTTGGTTGAGTTGATACAGAAGCGGTTAATTGAGTTAGCGAGAGAAGGGAAACAGGTCGTTGTATTTGTTGACGAAGCGCAAGCGTTACCTGATGACGCTCTCGAGGTCTTAAGATTGTTTGGTAATTTGGAAACAGAAGATCGAAAGCTACTGCATATTGTATTAATTGGGCAACCTGAGTTGGAACAGCGCTTACAGCAGCACCATTTACGTCAGCTTCGCCAGCGAATTACTTTTAGCGCTTATTTGCGGCCGCTAAAACTGGAAGAGGTGGTGGCTTATATTGATAATCGGCTGGAAAAATCGGGTAGCAATGAAGCCTTATTTTCATTCACTCAGAAAAAAGCGATTTGGCATGCAAGTCAAGGCATCCCTCGTTTGATTAACCAGATTGGTCACAAAGCGTTAGTGTCTGCGTGCAGTTTCGATGAAGTGAAGATAAGAAATTCGCACCTATATGATGCTATTCATGACACTTATGATAGTTGTAAGCCTAGGTTTAAATGCCCAACATTTTGGGGATGGAGTAAGAAATGAGTGCAATTAACCAAGCCTTATCCGAATTAGCACGGAAGAAAGGGGGCAAGATTGCGGCGATTGAACCCGTTAAGGTTAAGCCTGTAAAACAAAAACTAATCCTTCCTTGGGTAGTAGGCAGTTTTGGCTTAAGTTTGGCCGTTGGCGGCTGGGCCATTTCTTACCAAGCTCCAACGTCTGAAGTAGCACCTGAAGCCATCATCCCAGTAGCAAATGATAGAGTGACCAGTGCAATATCAATTGCATCTCCCACGGCTAAAATGTCGAGTCAAAGTGGTGCGATATATCGCTCAGAACAAAATGCACCTGCAGTTCAAGAAGCAATACCTGATGAAAAAGTAATACAGGTTTCTTCTTCCGTTATCGCAGAGCCTGTTGCTCAACCTGTTCAACTCATTGCAAAAGTAGCGACTAAAGAGAGTGCGAACCAAGCAGATATGGTGGTTGAGCAAGTAGAATTAACGGCAGGGCAGTTGTCAGACAAAGCGCAACAACAAGCGAAAAAAGCACTGGATAATAATAACCTCAAAGAAGCGCTGGACTATTATCATGAAGCGCTTAAGTACACTCCACAGAATGAAAAAGTACGTCAAACACTCGCAGCACTTTACTATGGTAAAGATGAAGTGCGCCGAGCAGTGGATCTATTGCAAAAAGGGATAAGCTTAGATAAAGAGAGTGTCGTATTGCGTTTATCTCTTGCTAAATTATTAATGAAAAAGAAGCAGGATGCGGCGGCGTTGAGTGCGCTTGCTGCAATACCAGAAAACGCAACGGTAGAGTATTTATCCTTGCGAGGGATATTGGCCCAAAAGGCAAATCAAGAAGTAATGGCCTTAAGCAGCTATCAACAGTTAGTGCAATTGGATCCTGATAGTGGTCGCTGGTGGCTGGGGCTTGCGATTCAACAAGAACGCGCTCTTGATTTTGACCAAGCGAAGAATTCTTACGAAAGTGCATTGAGAGGCTTTGGTTTATCAGGTCAGTCACAGCAGTTTATTCGTGATCGTTTGGCATTGATTGATCAGCTAGGAGAGCAAAACGGTGCAAATTAAGCTAAGGAAGCGTCTTGGTGATCTACTGGTTGAAGAAGGTATTGTCACCGATCTACAAGTTGAACAAGCTCTCGCGGCGCAAAAGACGACGGGTCGAAAGCTCGGAGCCGCATTAATAGAATTGGGTTTCTTAACGGAGCACCAAATGCTGAGCTTTTTATCTCAGCAATTAGACATTCCTTTGATCGATTTGAGCCGAGCTAATGTTGACGTAGATGCAGTGCAGCTATTGCCTGAAGTACATGCGCGACGCTTGAGAGCTTTGGTAATCGGGCGCCAGCAAGATACGCTGCGAATTGCGATGAGCGATCCAGCCGACCTATTTGCTCAAGAAGCTTTACTTGGACAATTGCCTCAGTATGGCATTGAGTTTGTGATTGCTCCTGAGAAGCAACTCGTTGATGGGTTTGATCGATACTATCGTCGGACGAAAGAAATTGCTTCGTTTGCTGAGCAGCTTCAAGCAGAGCACCAAGTCACTGAAGCATTTGACTTTAGTATCGAAGGTGAAGATAGCGATGAAGTAACGGTTGTAAAACTGATTAACTCATTATTTGAAGATGCGATTCAAGTGGGGGCTTCTGATATTCATATCGAACCCGATGCGAATGTATTGCGTTTAAGACAGCGTATTGATGGGGTTTTACATGAAACTTTGCTCAATGAAGTGAACATTGCCCCTGCTTTAGTATTACGCCTTAAGTTAATGGCCAACCTAGATATCTCTGAAAAACGTTTGCCACAAGATGGACGTTTTAATATCAAGACGAAAGGTCAGTCGGTTGATATTCGTATGTCAACTATGCCGGTTCAGTACGGCGAATCTGTAGTGATGCGTCTTCTTAATCAATCATCAGGAGTACGTAAGCTTGATGAATCAGGAATTCCAGCTCACCTGCTAGAGCGTCTTCGTCGTCAGCTCAAACGACCTCATGGCATGATTTTGGTCACAGGTCCGACTGGTTCAGGTAAAACAACGACCTTGTATGGTGCACTGAGTGAGCTCAATGTACCGGGTAAAAAAATTATTACCGCAGAGGATCCTGTTGAATATCGCTTGCCTCGAGTCAATCAGGTTCAAGTTAACCCTAAGATCAACCTCGATTTCTCGACTGTGCTACGTACTTTTTTACGCCAAGACCCAGATATTATTTTGATTGGTGAGATGCGTGATCAAGAAACGGTAGAGATTGGTTTGCGTGCCGCGCTTACTGGTCACTTAGTGTTGAGTACACTCCATACTAATGATGCGGTTGACAGTGCCTTGCGGATGATGGATATGGGAGCGCCTGGTTATTTAGTGGCAAGTGCGGTTCGAGCTGTGATTGCCCAGCGGTTAGTTCGCAAAGTTTGCCCGGATTGCAAAACAGAAGACACAATCGAACAGGCTCGTCATCAATGGCTAGCGCAGCGCTTCCCTAACCAAGTTGAGACAAAATTTGTCCGAGGAAGAGGTTGCCAGAACTGTAACTTAACAGGTTATCGTGGTCGTATCGGTGTGTTTGAAATGCTCGAGTTAGAAAACGACATGATGGATATGTTGAGAGCGAATGATGCTGTCGGCTTTTCTCGTGTTGCTCGTGAATCTGAGACCTATAAACCGCTACTTGCTTCGGCAATGGAGCTTGCTATAGAGGGGATTGTCAGCCTAGATGAAGTGATGGGATTAGGTGAAGGGGGCTCTTCTGGTGATGAAAGAGCTATCTACATTTAGGTCTTAGAATGACGATTTTTCATTATCAAGGTCGCAATTTAGATGGGAGTGCTGTTTCTGGTGAAATAGAAGCTGCAAACCAGGATGCGGCGGCAGAACAGTTAATGAATAAAGGGGTAATCCCTATTCAGCTAAAACAGGGCAAAGCGAAAGTCGGTTTAGATTTTGACCTGAAGTTACTGTTTACCCCAAATGTGCCTCTAGAGGCTTTGGTGATGTTTTGTCGCCAGTTGTTTAGTTTGACCAAAGCTGGTGTCCCGTTGTTGCGAGCAATGAAAGGGTTGAACTCGAATTGTGCCAATAAGCAGTTACAAACCGCTCTTGAAGAAGTTACCCAGGAGTTAACTAATGGTCGTAGTTTAGCGGGCGCGATGCAGATGCATCCAAGAGTGTTTAGCCCGTTGTTTGTTTCGATGATCAATGTGGGTGAGAACACGGGTCGTTTGGATCAAGCTCTAATGCAGTTGGCGAACTACTATGAACAAGAAGTTGAAACGCGTAAGCGTATAAAAACCGCAATGCGTTACCCGACTTTTGTGATTAGTTTTATCGTTGTGGCGTTATTTATCCTCAATGTAAAAGTTATCCCTCAATTTTCGAGTATGTTTAGCCGCTTTGGTGTTGACTTACCCCTACCAACTCGAATTTTGATCACTATGTCGGAGTTCTTTGTTAATTATTGGCTCGGTATGATCGCTGTGATTGTGGGTTCATTGTTTGCTTTTAACACCTGGGTGAAGACTGCTGTGGGGCGGGAAAAATGGGACCGATTCCGCTTGAAGATGCCTATTGTTGGTCCGCTCGTGAATCGAGCTCAATTGTCTCGATTTTCTCGGACGTTTGCACTTATGCTCAAAGCGGGTGTGCCTCTAAACCAATCGTTAGCATTAGCCGCAGAGGCATTGGGCAATAAGTTTTTGGAGAATCGCCTGATAGAGATGAAGTCATCGATAGAGGCGGGGGGAACCATCTCTTCGACGGCAATAAATAGCGGTATTTTTACCCCTTTGGTGATTCAGATGATTTCGGTCGGGGAAGAAACAGGTCGAATAGATGAACTATTGTTAGAGGTAGCAGACTTTTACGATCGGGAAGTGGACTATGATCTAAAAACACTGACCGCCAGAATTGAACCGATACTTTTGGTTGTTGTTGCCGGAATGGTGTTGATACTAGCTCTTGGTATCTTCTTGCCCATGTGGGGTATGTTGGATGCGATCAAAGGCTAATATAGCGACACAAATCCGAATTTCTCGCTTTACAGTTTGGTTGGTGGTTATTGTCATCCTCATTTTTAGTTTTGGTAGTGCATGGAAAAAAGTAGAAAGTGAAGCGGACGACAGCGCTTTTTTAGTCGCGAGTAAACGGATTATTGAACGCGCAAGTTTTTATAAGCAACAATGGTTATTGGATAAGCAGCCTTCAACACTCAATATAGATGCGCGTTTATTAAGATTATCTAAAAATGGCTGGCTGCTTCCTTTGGATCAAGACAATCAAGTGAATTGTCAGTTTTGGTTATCGGTGCTTTACCCTGAATATCGAATTTTAGACCGAAAACCAATAAAAAATACCAATCTCTCAGAGGGGTATTATTACCACTGTGATTATAATTATGGAGATAGCCGTCATCTAGTTATCGAACTGAACAATAAGCAGTTTTCTGCTAAAATTGTTTTTGTGGCGGAGTAGTTTTTTTGACATTTTAATAATAGCTATATTGTTGAATGGTCGTATAATACGCTGTACTAATAAGTGGGTTAATTGTATATGGTAAGTAAACAGTCAGGCTTTTCGTTAGTCGAATTAGTGGTCGTTATTGTCGTTGTTGGCCTATTGGCGGTTGCAGCGTTACCACGATTTTTAGACGTGACTGATGAAGCAAAAAAAGCCAGCATTGAAGGTGTCGCAGGTGGCTATGCAACCGGTGTTTTGTCGGCTCGAGCACAGTGGGAAGCCGAAGCGCGTCCTTCAACAACTATTAATACCGAAAAGTACAACACAGTTGATTACGACGGTGTGGACTTCTGGCTAACGCGCTCAAAAGACAGTAATGATAGTGATACTGGGTTCAGAGATGGTTACCCTTATGCACTTAATGAAGATAACAGCAGTTACCCAACTAGCCTGACTGATCAGGCGTGTATTGATTTAATGAATAATTTGCTTCAAAACCCGCCGAATGTAGACACAGTGGCGAATGCAGCAACCAATTCAAATATAAAATATTCAGCGCAAGCGGATAACGCAGCCTCAACTTGTACTTACATTCAGCAAGAAGGTGGTAGCGAACATCAGTTTGTGTATGAAATTGAAACTGGTCGTGTGACCGTAACGCTGCAGTAATCCTGCGACAACAACATAGAGAGATAAAAACTATGAAAAGACAAGGCGGTTTCACCCTAATCGAACTAGTGGTGGTAATTGTTATTCTGGGTATTCTTGCCGTGACTGCTGCGCCAAGATTCTTAAACCTTCAATCAGATGCGCGCGAATCATCATTGCAGGGACTTAAGGGAGCAATGGCAGGAGCCGCGGGTATTGTTTACGGCCGTGCTGCGATTGATGGCGTAGAGACTCAAAGTTCTGTAACGGCGGCTTCTAGCGCTTCAGGAATTGCTCTTACTTTTGGTTACCCTTCTGCTACTACAGATGGTATTGGGAATGCTGTCGATGGGCTAGGAGCGAATGATGGAGACTGGATCGCTGTTTCAGGATCCGGTTCAACGGCTACCGCTCCAGTGATTCACTATAGTTTTGCAGGTAGCGCTAGCGACACTGAATGTTTTGTTACATATGAAACAAATGCTTCTGCCGGAGCTCCAACAATTACAGTTGAGAATGGCGGCTGTTAAAGTTTTAAAGGCCAGCCTCACGCTGGCCTTTTCTTTTATTGTTTCTCTTTCCTTATAAATCCTTCTCAAAAATGCGATAAAGCGCCAACGTGATGCTGATTCTCATTTATAATCAAACCAGTAAATATAAACACTTAGGTGGCGTATGGATGCCAAACTGGTTCGAGGTTTCACTCTCGTTGAGCTTATTGTCGTTATCTTGCTGTTAGCGATCATTTCTGCTTATGCAGCTAGCCGTTTTACTGGCCGTGATAGTATTGCTGCTCAGGTTCTGCAGCAACAAGTCATCTCTGTT
>Ga0209272_10000261_pt1 | contig 50941 bp, 45 predicted proteins | sample tdDd002_FD_187125 | JGI IMG/M metagenome (GOLD analysis project Ga0209272, IMG submission 187125) | Marine sediment microbial communities from the Atlantic coast under amendment with organic carbon and nitrate - tdDd00.2 (SPAdes)... | ecosystem: Environmental > Aquatic > Marine > Coastal >...
GAAAAGAGATTAAAACAAAAAGGACAGTTTGCATAGGCCTATATAATATGATATACTAAACGTGAATATAGAGTATTTAGAAAAAGAGTGGGTTTTTGACCCACTCTTTATACGTATATTTTACAATTGAATAGTAAAAGGAGGTAAAAACATGGCGAAAAAAAGTGTAACACAATTAGTAGAAGATATTATTTCAGACTTTGTTGTAGAACACGGTATGGAACTGGTTGATGTAGAATTTGTTAAGGAAGGTCAACATAGATATCTAAGAGTGTTCATAGATAAAGGCGATGAAAAAGTATCATTAGCTGATTGTAAATTAGTCAGTAATTATTTAAACGAAAGAATTGATGAGGCTGATCCTATTAAAGAAAATTATTTCTTAGAAGTATCATCACCGGGATTAGAAAGACCTTTAAAGAAAACAGCTGATTACGACAAAAATAAAGGCGAAGTAGTTCAAGCGAGATTATTCTCACCAGTTAATGGCAGAAAAATTATTGATGGCATTTTAATTGGTTTAGAAGATAATATAGTAAGCATAGACATTGGCAATGATGAGATTGTTGAAATACCAAAAGATAAAATCTCACTTATCAAACCGATGATTCAAATATAAAGGAGGAAAGATTGTGAAAAGCGAATTACTGAACGCTTTAGATCAGATTGAAAAAGAAAAAGGGATTTCTAAGGAAATCTTATTTGAAACGATTGAAGCAGCGCTAATTACAGCGTACAAGAAGAACTTTAGTGAAACAGCACAAAATGTAATTGTTAATATGGATAGAGCTACAGGAGAATATGAAGTATTTGCAAGATATATAGTTGTTCACGATGATGATTTCGAAGATGATAAAATTCAAATTATCGTAGAAGAAGCTAAGAAAATCGATCCTGTTTATGAGATCGGTGATTTCATGGATGTACAAGTTACACCTGAAAACTTTGGTAGAATTGCTGCTTTAACAGCTAAACAAGTTGTTGTACAACGTATTAGAGAAGCAGAAAGAAACCTTATTTTTGAAGAATTCTCTAATAGAGAATCAGAAATTGTAAATGGTTCGGTTCAAAGAGTATCAAAAGGTGTGGTTCATATCAATCTTGGTAAAACAGAAGCTATCTTATTACCAAGTGAGCAAATGTCAACTGACAAATATGATCAAGGTGCAAGAATTAAGTCGTTCATTTTAGAAGTAAAGAATACTACTAAAGGACCTCAAGTACTTGTTTCTAGAACACATCCTGGTTTTATCAGAAGATTATTTGAATTAGAAGTACCTGAAATCAGAGACGGTATTGTTGAAATTAGAGGTATCTCTAGAGAAGCTGGTTCAAGAACTAAGTTAGCAGTATTTTCTGTTAATGAAGATATCGATCCAGTAGGTTCTTGTGTTGGTACTAAAGGTACAAGAGTTCAAACAATTGTTGATGAATTAAACGATGAAAAAATCGATATCATTGAGTGGTCTGATGATCCAGTTGAATATATTGCTAATGCCTTAAGACCATCAAAAGTAGAAAAAGTACTTTACAGTGATGATGATAAAGCTGCATTGGTAGTAGTACCTGATTACCAATTATCACTTGCAATTGGTAAAGAAGGACAAAATGTAAGATTAGCTGCTAAATTAACGGGATGGAAAATTGATATCAAGAGTGAGACTCAATTTAAAGATGCTGTTAAAGCAGGAGATATTGATCTAGGAGATGAATTTGATTTAGATGCAGAGTTTGACTTTGCATAAGGGGAGAAATTCTAATGAAAGCTAGAAAAGTTCCTTTAAGAAAATGTCTCGGATGTAACGAGCAAAAAGACAAACGTGAATTAATACGTGTTGTAAAAAATAAAGATGGTGAAATTTTTATGGATTTAACGGGCAAGGCAAACGGTCGTGGAGCCTATATCTGTAAATCTATAGAGTGTTATGAAAAAGCTTACAAGCGAAAAGCACTTGAACGTGCACTTCAGACAGCAGTGTCAAAAGAAGTGTATGAATCAATGCATAAGGAGTTAGAAAATGCAAAATAAATTCTGTACGATGATGGGATTTGCACAGAAATCAGGGAATCTCTTTTCAGGTGAAAATACAGTTGAATTGTATATGCCAAGAAAAAAGATCTCTCTTGTGATTATTGCAGAAGATGCTTCAGATAACACAAAAGAAAAATTCATTCAATTAGCGACACGTTTCCAAGTGCCATACATCGTATGGGGCGATAGAGAAATGTTATCTCACGCAATAGGTAAATACAATAGAGCTGTTTATGGTATTTCGAATAAAAAATTCTCAAGAGAATTAAGAGGTATTTATGAAGAAATAATGAAAAGCTCTGACTAAAGAAAGTGAGGGTCAAAATTGTCAAAGATAAGAGTTTATCAATTAGCAAAAGACTTAAACGTAACCACTAAAGATATAATTACTAAAATGGAAGAGTTAAATATAGAAGTTAATAATCACATGAGTACATTAGAGGATAATGAAATTGTGACTATTAAGAAAATGTTTTCACAATCTGATGAAGCACCTCAGAAAAAGAAAACAAGTTGGACTGTTGGTACACCAAAAGTTAATCGCCCAAAAAGAAAAAGTGATTATCAAAATAGAAACAACAGACCTCAAAACAAACCTGCTCAAAAGCCAGTAGCTCAAGCTGCTCCTGTAAAACAGGAGACAGTACAACAAGCTCCTGCAAAACCAGCAGTTCAAAACAAACCAGTTCAAAACAAACCAGTTCAAAACAAACCGGTTCAAAACAAACCAGCACAAAATAAACCTGTAGAAAACAAAGCTGAACAGTCAAAGCCTCCAGTAAAAATTAACCCCAAAACTGGTAGACCTGATTACAGATCTAATGTGCAGGATCCAAATGCTAAACCTGCAAATAAACCAGCAGGTAATAGACCGGCAAGCAATAGACCAGCTAGTAATAGCACAACAAGTGCTAGACCAACTAGTAACAGACCTGCTAGTGCTAGACCTGCAACTAAACCAGCACCAGCAAATGCAAGTGCGCCTAAGCCAACTACTGCACCTGCAACTGGTGAAAAGAAGAGTAGTAAAAAGAAGAAGAAAAAACATATGAAACCAGAGTATAATAAAAATGCTTCTTTAGAAGATAAGTTCAGTAAGAAAATCAAGAAAAAATCAAGAAAGAAAGAAGCAAAAGTATTTGACAACTCAGAGTTCTTTGATGCTGAAGGCAACTTAATGGTACCTCAAATGGTAACTGTTGGTAAGTTCGCTGAAATGTTAGGTGAAAGTTCTGCAGATGTTATTATGAAATTAATGGCTGCAGGTATCATGGCTAACTTAAATCAAGAAATTGAATTTGAAACAGCTGAACTTATTGCAATGGAATACGAAGTATCATGTAAAGTTTTAGTTCCAGTTGATGAAGCTGAGATTATTGTTGAAAAATACTTTGTTGAAGCTGAAGATGAAAACATGACATCAAGACCACCTGTTGTAACAGTAATGGGTCACGTTGATCATGGTAAAACTTCTCTTCTTGATGCAATTAGAGAAACTGCTGTAACAGATAAAGAAGCTGGTGGTATTACTCAACATATCGGTGCTTCTGAAGCTGTAATCAATGATCAAAGAATTGTATTCTTAGATACACCAGGTCATGAGGCGTTTACAACGCTTAGAGCCCGTGGTGCACAAGTTACAGATATAGCAGTACTAGTTGTTGCTGCAGATGATGGTGTTATGCCTCAGACAATTGAAGCAATTGACCATGCAAAAGCTGCTGGCGTACCAATTATTGTTGCAATTAATAAAATTGATAAGGTTGGTAACAATCCTGATCAAGTTAAGAGTGAATTATCTGATCACGGTCTTCTTGTAGAAGATTGGGGTGGTGATGTTATTAGTGTTGAAGTTTCTGCTCTTAAGAAAATCAACATTGAAGGTTTACTTGAGATGATTTTATTACAATCTGAAGTTCTTGAGCTTAAAGCCAACACTGATAGAGCTGCGACAGGTACAATTATCGATGCTAAAGTTGATAAAGGCCGTGGAGTTGTAGCAACACTTCTAGTACAAAATGGTACTTTAGAAGTTGGTAATTCAATCGTTTGTGGTAGTGCATACGGTAGAGTTAGAGCAATGTACAATCACCTTGGTAAACGTACTAAAACAGCTGGTCCATCAACTGGTGTAGAAATCACTGGTTTAAGTGAAATTCCAGTAGCTGGTGATAGATTCTTCGTTGCAGAAGATGATAGAGTTGCTAGAAAAATTGCTGAGAAGAAATCTGTATCTGAAAGAAGTGTAGCATTAAAGGATACACCTCAACATGTAACTCTTGAAGATATTTTTGATAGAATTCAAGCTGGTAAAACTAAAGAGATTAAAATCGTTATTAAAGCTGATGTACAAGGTTCACTAGAAGCTTTAAAAACTTCATTATTAAGATTAACAACTGAAGAAGTTACTGTAAATGTAATTCACTCTTCTGTTGGTACTATTACAGAAAATGATGTGTTATTAGCTTCAGCTTCTGATGCTATTATCATCGGATTTAATGTTCGTCCATCAATCATGGTTGAGAACTTAGCTCAACATGAAGGTGTTGAACTTAAAACATACAGAATTATTTATGAAGCGATCAATGATGTATCAGCTGCATTAATCGGTATGTTAGATCCAGAGTTCAAAGAAGAAGTTCTTGGAACAATCGAAGTAAGACAATTAATTAAAGTACCTAATGTTGGTACAATCGCAGGTGGTTATGTTATGTCAGGTAAAATAACAAGATCTGCTGAGTTTAGATTAATTAGAGAAGGTATTGTTGTACATGAAGGTCAAATTGCTTCATTAAGACGTTTTAAAGATGATGTTAAAGAAGTAGCAAAAGGCTATGAGTGTGGTATCGGATTTGAAAATTACAATGATATGAGAGAAAGTGACATTATTGAAGCTTTCCATATGGTAGAAATTAAAAGAAAATCATAAAGATTAACCAAAGGAAGTAGGTGAACACATGGGATCTACAAGAAATAGAAGAATCTCAGAGGAAATTAGAAAAGTAGTTAGTGCTTTATTAATTAGTGGACTAAAAGATCCTCGTATTTCAAAGTTTACTTCAGTAACAGATGTAAAGACAACTAAAGACTTAAGATTTACTTATATTTTTATTAGTGTTTATGATCCAAAGGCAAATCGTGCAGAAACTGTCGAAGCGCTTAACCGTGCTAAAGGCTTTATCAGAAACGAAATTGGTAGAAGTATTGATTTAAGATATACACCAGAGCCTATTTTTAAAGAAGATGATTCAGTTGAAAATGCTCTACACATTCAAGAGATTTTAAATAAGGTGAAAACGCCTGATGAAGATTTATATGAAGTTGAACAAGAGGAAGAGGATGATGATGAATAATGTCTTAAAAGACATCATCTCATCTCAAGGTACATGTTTAATAATCCCACATCAGTCGCCAGATGGCGACTGTTTGGGATCTTCTTATACGCTTTCTCATTTTTTAGAAAGACATCAAATTAAACACCATATCATAATGGATGATGTTATTCCAAGTAATTACACATTTTTAAAAAAAGATAATATGCTTAAAAGTACAGATATTAAAGAGGACCAAAGATTCGACTATGTCATCATTCTAGATACTTCTAGTTTGGACCGTGTCGGGGCTTCGAAATCTGTATTGGAAAAGTGTAACTCTATGATAGTTATTGATCATCATAAGACCAATAGCTTTTTTGGTGATACCAATATAGTTGAAATGGTCTCATCTGTAGGAGAACTTTTATTTAATCTATACACTGAAATTGGCTATGAAATTGATCAAGAAGATGCCATCGGTCTGTATACTTCTATAGTGACAGATACAGGTGAATTTAGATATTCAAACACGACAAATAAGACATTACAAGTTGCTGCTAAATTATTTGAAACTGGATTTGACTTTGAATCCGTTAGTAGAGAGATCTTTTCAAATCAACCACTAGAAAAAGTGGTATTAAAAAGCAGTAGTCTATCAAATATAGAACTATATGGGAACAAACAAGTTGCCTTAATGGTTGTTTCACAAGATATGCTTAAGCAGTTTAATTGCGATATGTTCCATAGTGATGGTATCGTAGAAGCTGGTAGAGATATATCAGGCATTGAGGTTTCAGTTTTACTTAAAGAAATCGATATCAACACTGTAAAAGTAAGTATGCGTTCCAAATCATTTTTAGACGTTGCTGAGATATCTTTGATTTTTAATGGTGGTGGACATAGTAGAGCAGCAGGATGTACAATTAATGCTCCTTTAGTTGAAGCCAAAAAACTTATAATAAAAGAAATAGAGAGTAGAATATAATGGATGGTGTTTTAAATATTTACAAGCCTCAACACATGACATCTCATGATGTGGTTGCCATTGTCAGAAGAGCACTTCAGACAAAAAAAGTAGGTCATACAGGTACTTTAGATCCAATGGCAACAGGTGTATTACCGATTTGTGTTGGTCGAGCTACAAAAATAGTTGATTTTATCCAAAATGATAAGAAAACTTACAAAGCTGAAATTACACTGGGTTTTGAAACAGATACTGAAGACTGTTGGGGAGAAACTATAAGGGAATGTCCTGTAGAAGTTACTGACGAGAAGTTTCATGATGCTATCATGTCGTTCGTCGGAGAAATATCTCAGGTACCTCCAATGTATTCTGCTTTAAAAGTAAACGGTAAAAAACTCTATGAATTAGCTAGAGAAGGTAAAACCATTGAAAGACAACCAAGATTAAGAACTATTTATGGTATCACTATAGATTCGATTACTGGTTCAAAGGCAACTTTCCATGTGACATGTTCGAAAGGCACTTATATAAGAACATTATGTTCTGACATTGGTAAGAAGTTGAACACGGTAGCTCATATGTCTGGTTTAGAACGTACTCAAAGTGGTCAATTTACTGTAGAAACTGCAATCTCGATTGAAGATGTGAAGACTTTAGGTCTGGAACTTCAAAAGCAATTCGTAGCAGTTGATGATGCTTTAGGATTTGATAAAAAAGTACATATATCAGCAAAAGCTAAAGAACTGATTCAAAACGGAGTAAAGATTGATCTAATGCGATATGTTTCATTTGATTATCTAAATGAGGATTATGTTTTAGTTTATGAAAAAAATCAATTTCTTGCATTAGCACAATTTATTGATGACACACTTAAAGTTACAAAACTATTTGAGATTAAGAGGGCATAATGAGAATATTTCATTCTATTGATGATACATTTCTATCATTGCAACCATCAGCTCTGGCCTTAGGTACGTTTGACGGCGTTCACATTGCTCATAAAGAAGTAATTGAATCTGTCGTTAATGTTGCTAAAAAAGCAGGCTTATTAAGTGTGGTTTATACCTTTTCCAATCATCCTAAAGAAATGAATGATAGTGTTGAAACTCCAAAAAAACTGATAACACCTGAAAAAAAGATTGAAATCATTAAAAATCTTGGTGTGGATGTTTTAATCATAGTACCATTTGATGAAAGACAATTAAATATTGAAGCAGAGACTTTTCTACAATCAATTATTGTGGATAAAATCAACGCTAAACATATAATTGTTGGTTATGATTTTAGATTTGGTCAAAATGCCAAAGGATGCGTCAATATGTTAAGTGATCATCAAGAAATTTATGATTACACTTTAGATATCATCAAACCGATCAGACATGATGGTGTGATTGTATCAAGTACTATCATCAGAAACTATTTGTTAAATGGTCAAGTAGAAGAAGCCAATACTTTATTAGGTAGAAAATATGATCTTAAAGGTAAAATTATAAAAGGAAAACAAGTTGGAAAGACATTAGGATTTCCTACAATAAACTTAGAAACTACATATGATATGTCTATCTTAAAGCCAGGTGTTTATATTACAGAGACACTGCTTGATGATAAAATATATCCAAGCGTTACCAACGTTGGATTTAATCCAACTTTTAATCAACAAAACTTTAATGTCGAAACTTTTATTTTAGATTTTGATCAGGATTTATATGATGAAACAGTTCATATTTTATTTACACGATTTATTCGTCCTGAGATAAAATTTGATAGTTTAGCGGATTTAATCAAAAGGATAGATGAAGATGTTGAAATAACAAAAGAATATTTTAGTTTATAGTGTTTACATATTTACAAAGGACTGTAGGTGTGATAAACTTTAAAACGACCATTTGCTAAGACTCTCGAATCACCGACGTTGTTCATGGCTTATGGCGTATACATTATGGAGGTGTAGTATGATTACTAAAGAAAAGAAATTAGAAATTATTGAAGAGTACAAGATTAAAGAAGGCGACACTGGTTCTGCACAAGTGCAAATCGCGTTATTAACTTACAAAATTAATGACTTAAATGAGCATTTAAAAGTTCACAAAAAAGATCACCACTCTAGACTAGGTCTATTAAAGATGGTTGGTCAAAGAAAGAACTTATCTAGATTCTTACAAAATAAAGATATCGAAGAGTACAGAGCATTAATCGCTAAACTTGGATTAAGAAGATAATTACTGAGAGCGCATTGCGCTCTTTTTCTGTTTTAGAAATACCTGATTAGGGTATTTAATTACAGATATTTTATTTTTAATAACCTACTAGTATGTTATAATGGTAGGAGTGGTTAGGATTTATTTGTACAATCTCACATGTGTGAGACCTACTTATTGTAAATAACGTTTATCAATTGATTTTATGATGAATATTGTTTAGAGTAAGTAGGATAAATTCTAATCCGAGTATAATTTGGAGAGAAAAGCTCTCAAGGAGGATTTATGAAAAGAAATGTAAGAGTGTTTGAAACAACTCTTGGCGGAAGACCATTCAAAGCTGAATTTGGTCGTGTAGCAAACCTAGCAAGCGGTTCTGCTTTAGTAAGTTTTGGTGATACAGTAATTTTAGCAACAGCTACTGCATCAAGTACACCTAGAGAAGGAATTGATTTCTTCCCACTAAGTGTAGATTATGAAGAGAGAATGTATTCAGTTGGTAAAATACCAGGTGGATTTATTAAAAGAGAAGGTAGACCTTCAGAAAAAGCTATCCTTAATTGTAGATTAATTGATAGACCAATGAGACCAATGTTCCCTAAAGGGTACTTTAATGAAGTTCAATTAATTTGTGCAGTTATGTCTGTAGAAAAAGATTGTGCTCCAGAGTCATTTGCAATTACTGCAGCATCAATTGCGATTGCTGTATCTGATATTCCTTTTGAATCAACAGTTGCTGGTGTAGTTGTTGGATTAGTAGATGGTGAATATGTTATCAACCCAACAGTTGAGCAAATGGAAAAAACTACTTTAAACTTAACAGTTGCTGGTACTGCAGATGCGATCGTAATGGTTGAAGCTGGTGCTGAAATCTTAACTGAGAAACAAATCCTTGATGGTATCATGTTCGCTCATGAGGCAATTAAAGAATTAGTTAAATTTATTGATGGTATTCAAGCTGAAATTGGTAAAGAAAAGAACGAAGTACCAGAAATTGTAGTTAACGAAGAATTGAAAGCTAAAGTTTATGATTTTGCTTATGACCGTATGAATGCTGCAGTGCGTTTGCATGGTAAAAAAGAAAGATCATACGCTTGTGATGCTATTAAAGCTGAATTAATGGCTGAGTTTGCAGAGGAATATCCTACTGAAGGCAAAGCAATTGCTGGTTTCTATAAAAAAATTGAAAAAGAAACAGTTAGAAAATTAATCATTAACGAAAACGTTAGACCTGATGGAAGAGCTTATGATGAAATCAGAGGTATCGATTGTGAAACAAAAATTTTACCTAGAGTTCACGGTTCTGCTTTATTCTCTAGAGGATTAACTCAAGCATTATCAATCACTTCATTAGGTGCTTTATCTGAAGCACAAAGAATTGATGGATTAGGTGTTGAAGAGTCTAAGAGATATATGCACCATTATAACTTCCCACCATATTCAGTTGGAGAAACTGGATTCATGAGAGGACCAAACAGAAGAGCAATCGGTCACGGTGCATTAGGTGAAAGAGCATTAGTACCAGTATTACCTTCAGAAGAGGACTTCCCATACTCTATCAGAGTTGTATCAGAAGTTGTTACTTGTAACGGTTCTTCATCTCAAGCTAGTATTTGTGGATCTTCAATGTCATTAATGGACGCTGGTGTTCCAATTAAAGCACCAGTAGCTGGTATTGCAATGGGTATGATCCAAATGGATGATCAAATCGCAATCTTAAGTGATATTCAAGGTTTAGAAGACTTCATGGGTGACATGGACTTTAAAGCAGCTGGTACAGTTGATGGTATTACTGCAATTCAAATGGATATTAAGATTGATGGTTTAAGTAAAGAACTTTTAGAGACTGCTCTTGAGCAAGCTAGAATAGGTAGATTACACATCTTATCTGAAATGGATAAAGAAATTTCTGATGCTAGAGAAGAAATGTCTCCATATGCACCTAGAGTATTTAGCTTACAAATTCACCCTGATAAGATCAGAGACGTAATAGGACCAGGCGGTAAAGTAATCACTAAGATTACTACTGAATGTGATGTTAAAATGGAAATCACAGATGATGGTATGGTATTAATTACTGCTAATGATGGTAAAGGTGGCGAAGAAGCTAAGAGACGTGTTGAAGCAATCGTTAAAGATATCGAAGTTGGAGAAATCTATACTGGTAAGATTGTACGTCTAATGAAATTCGGTGCATTTATTGAATTACTACCAGGTAAAGATGGAATGTGTCACATTTCTCAACTAGACCTTAAGAGAATTGAAAACATTGAAGATCACTTCAAAGTTGGCGATCAATTAACGGTTAAAGTTACTGAAATTGATAAGCAAGGAAGAGTTAATCTTTCAAGAAAAGTACTTTTAAAAGAAGCTGAAAAAGCTGCTGAGAAAGCTGAAACTACAGAAGCGTAAGGTGACGAATGAGCAAAATAGTAGATTTTAATAAAGCAAAAAAAGATGCTGAACTAAAGAAAATGAGTGATGCTTCAAGAAAGGCTAAAAATCAACGTTTAGCACAAAAAAGGAAACGTTATGATCTTGGTAAAAAATTAAAACCAATTCATTTCTATCTTGCTGTAATAGTTGTTCTCACGATATACTTTTTAATAAAATAGATGCAACCCTTCGGGGTTGTATTTTTTTCTTTTTCTTTCATAGGCTTTCTGTTATAATGAACTATCTAAAATAAAATAAAGGAAGTAAAGTATGTATACAACACACATTTTAAACAATGGTATCCGAGTGATACTTTCAAAATTAGAACAGTACAGATCAACTTCAATAGGTCTATGGATCAAGACAGGCTCAATTGATGAGACTGAGGAAAACAATGGTATTTCTCATTTTATAGAACATATGTTATTCAAAGGCACTTCTAAAAGATCTGCTAGAGATATAGCTGAAGCATTTGACTCTATTGGTGGAGATTTAAATGCCTTCACGTCAAAAGAGTGTACGTGTTTTCATGCAAAAGTTCTAGATAGACATATCGATATAGCTATTGAAATCATCGCAGATATGATTAATGATCCCTTGATGGACACAGAAGATATCAAGTTAGAAAAGTCTGTCGTATTGGATGAGATTATGATGGCTGAAGATACACCTGATGATGTAAGTTATGATTTGATATCAAAAGTAATCTATCATGATGGGACCTTGTCAAGACCTATTCTTGGTACCAAAGAAACTCTTGACTCAATAAACCAAGACATAATTAAAAAACACCTTGATGATTACTACACAACAGATAACTTAGTTATTTCAATTGCTGGTAGTTTTGATGAGGAAACAATCATCAATCTATTAAATCAACATTTTACAATGCCTGAATCGAGTCATAAGAATCATAAGGAAAAGAATTATTTCCATAGTGACTCATCTTTTGTTTACAGAGATATTGAACAGGTTCATTTGGAGATAGGGTATGAAGGTATGCCGTATTCAAGTGATGAAATTTTTAATCTTGCTGCACTCAATAATATTTTAGGTGCAAGTGTGAGTTCGAGATTGTTCCAAAATATTAGAGAATCCAAAGGCTTAACTTATTCAATCAATAGCTACTTAACTCAATATGAGGATAACGGACTCTTTTCTGTCTATGCAAGCATGCATGTATCAAATCTAAAGCTTGTTTGTGACTTAATAAAAATAGAATTAGACAAACTTCTAAAAGATGGTCTTGAAGAAAAAGAGTTCTTAAGAGTTAAAGAGCAATTAAAAGGCAATTATATCTTGGATTTAGAAGGGACCGATAGTTATATGAATTTAATTGGTAAAGGCCATTTGTTTGATATAAAAATACGTGTCCCTGATGAAGTCGAAGCTGCAATCAATAATATAAAAAAATCAGAAGTAGAAGCATTAATGTTAAAAATTCTATCATCTAAACCTTCTATAGCATTAGTGGGTAGAGTGGATCAGAAACTTTTAGATGAGTGTACTTCAGTAATAGGAGGCTAACATGAAACAAGGCGTTAAAGTAATCAACAAATCAACCAATCCATTACCATCTTATGAAACCATTGGTTCGGCAGGTATGGACCTTCGAGCCAATTTAGATAGCCCTTTAATCATCAACCCTATGGAAAGAATTTTAGTGCCTACAGGCTTATTTCTAGAGATTCCATTAGGATTTGAGGGACAGGTAAGACCTCGTAGCGGTTTGGCTATTAAATATGGCTTATCACTCATTAACTGCGTTGGTACTATAGACAGTGACTACCGTGGTGAAGTTAAAATACCTATGATCAATTTGGGTGCAGAACCTTTTACCATTGAACATGGTGAAAGAATCGCACAATTGGTTCTTGCTAAACATGGTATTGTTGAATGGGAGCTTGAAGATACATTAAATGATACGGAGAGAGGGGTAGGTGGATTCGGATCCACTGGTAAATAGTATGAGTATAGTTGTACAAAAATATGGTGGTACTTCTGTAAGAACTGAGACCTCTAGAGAAATGATTATTGAAAACGTTAAAAAAATGCTTGAAAAAGATAAACAAGTTGTTTTAGTTGTTTCAGCAATCGGTAGACAAGGAGCACCTTATGCTACAGATTCACTAATAGAAATGGTGAATCAAGTTGGTGTTGAACCGAACAAAAGAGATTTGGATATGTTAATGAGTTGTGGAGAAACCATCTCTTCAGTTGTATTATCAAATACTCTAAAATCACACGGTATTGAGGCCGTTGCGTTAACGGGCTTTCAAGCTGGAATCCTAACGACTTCAAATTTTGGTTCTGCTTCTATTGTAAATATTAATCCACAAAGAATCTTTCACTTTTTGGATCAGAAGAAAGTAGTTGTTGTTGCAGGTTTCCAAGGTATAGATTCTGAAGGTGACATAACAACACTTGGTCGAGGTGGCAGTGATACAACTGCTGTAGCTCTTGGAGAAGCATTAAATGCTGAATTGATTGAAATCTATACAGATGTGGATGGTATTATGACTGCAGATCCTAGAGTGGTTAATGATGCAAATGTACTGGAAAGTGTTACATATGATGAAATATATCAAATGGCAGTTTACGGTGCTAAAGTTGTAGATCATAATGCTGTTGCCATTGCAAGAAGGGCGCGAAAGCCTCTAGTAATAAAAAATACTTTTTCTTCTGCAGAGGGTACCGTCATCGCAGACGAGCAACAACTAAAAGATATGCTTAAAGAAAGTAAGAAATTAATTACTGCAATAACGAGTCATGATCATGTGGTTCAAGTTAATATTGAAGTAGAACAGGGTTCAAACAGTGAAGCGCTTTTAAATGCTTTAGAAGACAAACATATTGCAATGGACATGATTAACTTTTTTGAGAACAGAAAAATATTCACTGTTGCGCAAAATAAACAAGATGATTTAACAACCATTTTAAATGATCTTAATTTACCTTTTTCATATTCTGAAGAATGTTCAAAATTAACTGTTGTAGGTTATAAGATTCATGTTGTACCTGGCATTATTAAAAGAACTGTAATGGCATTAACTAAAAATGATATCGAAATTTTGCAATCTACAGATTCAAATACAACTATATCGTTCCTTGTTAAAAAAGAACATGCAAAGAGCGCTGTGCAAATCCTACACGAAGAATTCGAATTATAAAAGCAAGGTCTTAATTGACCTTGCTTTCTTTAACGTATAAATCTAAGAATTTATTAACTTCATTTGAATAAGTTTCAGGATCAGTAGGATACGCAACTGCATGTGACGCACCTTTTACAGTATACATCATCTTTTGCCCTTCATAAGATTCATACAATTCCTTACACATATAAAACGGAACATATGAATCTTCTTCACCATGAATAAACAAAATAGGGCAGGTTGCCTTGTTAATCGTATGAACAACACTGACATCTTTAAGTGAAAACTTATAAAAAAACTTCAAATAAATATCTGTAGGTTTTGTAAATAGTGCTAATATCTTGTTGTGATCTTCAAGTGCTCGATGATACATAAGGTTGTAAGCATTTGAATAACCACAATCTTCTATACAAAACGATAGTCTGTTATCAATTGTTACTAGTTGTAAAGCTGTTGCAGCACCCATGGATTCACCTAAAACACCTACAAGTGGTTCATTAAAGCGTTTCATCAAATAATCAACACAACATTTCGCATCTTTCTTTTCAAAGAAACCCAATGTTGTATAATTCCGATCACTATAACCATGATTTCTATGGTCATAGAACATAATAGAATACCCCTTTTTTATCAATGGTATACTATACTTTTTCATGCCTTCATAATTGCTTGTGATACCATGACACATGAGTACAAATTTATTAGGATTATCTTGTAAATACAATTTTCCTTTTAAAGTATATCCTAAATAAGAATTGATACTAATATCTTCTTCTATAAGACCTTCAAACAAATCAAAAGGAATACGCTCTCGTTCCATTTCATAATCGAATACTTTCTTATGAGTCAATATTTTAGGATAGACAATTTGTCTACTGAAATAGATTACAATACCTAAACATATAATAATAATTAAAATTATAACCAAAAATAACATATTTTCTCCTTTCCTACCAATTATAACATAATTTCATTTGTTTTATTGTAAACAGTACTAAATTCTGCTATATTCTAAGTTGGAGGTTCTATGAAAAAATCTATTTTAAAAGGCACAATAATCATTGTTATCATGAGCTTGACCGCAAAATTTGTTGGTTTATTCTTTAGGATACCTCTGACAAATTTAATTGGAGATTATGGTATTGGACTCTTTACTTTTCCAATGAAACTTTTCTTACCAATTGTAGCACTCATTACTAGTGGACCTTCGATTGCTATTGCAAAATTAATTTCTGAAAACGATTCTGTTGATAATCTAGACTATATGTATAAAATAAAACATACATCTTTTCGATATATGTTTTATTTGGGATGTATCGTTTCTTTTATCATGTTGGTTTTAGGAGTAATTCTAGTTCAAACATTATGGCCAAAAGATGCATTATATCCTTTTTTAACACTTTTACCAGCACCAATGTTTTTATCTTTTACAGCAGTGTACAAAGGTTATTATCAAGGCAGACAAAATATGTATCCAATCGCATTTCAACAACTTGCTGATGCTTTAGGTCGAGTTTCTTTGGGACTTCTAGCTACATTGTTATTATTACCTCTTGGTGTTAAGTTTGGTGCAGCGGGTGGAACTTTTGGTACAACAGCTGGTGCGGTTACTGGATTAATGCTCTACTTCATTTATTATTTGAAATTTGATGAAAAGCATAATAAAGTTTCTGTTTCAAAAGCTGAACGTAAAGAAATCTTTAATAAATTATATAAAATTGCCTTGCCAGTTTCTGTCAGCGCAATTGGTGCAACATTGATTATGCTTATTGATACACTATTTATAAAAAATCGTCTTCTTTTTATTGGTTATACTGAAGAGAGTATGATAAAATTGAATGGTATCTTAAGTAACGTAGATACATTGATGAGTATTCCACTTGTTATTGGTACAGCTATCAGCTTAAACGCTCTACCAAACATAGTTGCAGCTAAGTCCAAAGGCATCGCTTATACACAAACTAGGATGCGATCTATGATGATACTGATTATGTGTATCTCACTTCCATGTGGTGTAGGGTTATTTTTGGTTGGAAAAGACGTTTTTTCATTACTGTTCTCTAAAATGTCTACAGATCATTATCTGATTGAGATACTCAGTGTTGCTATTATTTTTATGATGATAAATTTAGGATTTACCAGTATCCTTCAGGCTTTGAATCATGAAAAAGTACCTGTTAGGAATATGTATATTGGATTAATTATAAAACTAATCTCTAGTTTTATATTGTTAAGTATTGCATCAATTAATATTCATGGTGCAGCTATATCAACACTTATTACTTATCTTGTCATTTGTATACTTAATGGATTAGCTTGTTTTAAACTCCATTTCAAAATTGATATTAAATATATGATTGTCATTCCTATTATTAGTACGTTTATCATGGGATTAGTTGTATATATCTTAAATACATTATCAGCACACTACCTAATGACTTTGTTCTCAATTTTAGTCGGAGCGGGTATTTATGCTACCTTAATGATTGTATTTAAAGTAATTGATATCAAACATATTCCAATACTAAATAAGATTAAGTAAAGGTAATCATGAAAAAAGACAAACTCATTTTACTATTAATGATTTCTACGTTAATAACCTTGATGTTTTATTATCGTGTTAAAACTGTAGAAGTTGTAGATAATATACCTGAAGAACCTGTAAGGCACGTTGTTGAAGTGACTTTAGATCCGGTTAGAATCCCAGATATTGAAGGAAAAACCTTCAAAGTAGTATTTACGATTAATGAAATCGATGAAGTTATTTATAACAGAATTAATAATATGTCTTATAAAGAAAATGCACATATCACATTAGATGATTTAAGATACTTAGAACTAACATATTGGGGATTTGATGATCAAAGACATTATGGAGAACTGATTGTCAATCAATTGGTTGCTGATGAAGTTATTGAGATCTTCAAAGAACTATATGATAATCACTACCCGATTGAAAAGATGACCTTAGTAGACGATTATGATGCAGATGACTTAAAATCTATGGCAGCAAATAACACATCTGCTTTTAATTATAGAAAAGTTGCCGGTACCAACAAATTATCAAATCATTCATTTGGATTGGCATTAGATATTAATCCATTACAAAACCCGTATATATCAAATAATTATGTTTCTCCAGAAGGTGGAAATGAATACTTGGATAGAGAGATTTATCAAATGGGTATGATTAATAAAGAGGATATCTGTTACCAGGCTTTCACATCAAGAGGCTGGGAATGGGGTGGCGATTGGAAATCTATAAAAGATTATCAACATTTCGAAAAAAAGATCGAAGGTATTAATTAGGAGGCTTTATGCGACGTTTATCATTAGAGAATGTAGAACTTGGTATGGTTATTGGTGAAGATCTCTTCAACAATTTCGATGTAATGGTAGTATCAAGTGGAAGCGTTATTAATGAAAATATATATAAGCTCATTAAACGAATGGATATCTTGGATATTCTAATTGTTGAAAAAAGTATAGAAGGTGAAAAAAGAGTTGTTGTAGTAGAAAATAACGTACAAAAAACGTATGACAATACCGTACAATCCTTTAAAAACCTCTTTAATAATGTGAAATTTGGAAAGCAAATTGTCGCAGAAGAGTTAACTGATATATTGGGTCCAATGTTAGATCAAGTCAATAACCATAAACTGCTTGCAAAAAGTTTGTGGCAAATCGAAGCATGTGATGAATATACTTACGACCATTCTGTGACTGTAAGTATGGCAGCAGCTTTATTAGGCAAATGGATGGGACTTGGTGAAAATGAAATAAATGATTTAGCAACTGCCGGATTATTACACGATATTGGGAAATGTAATATTCCTGACGAAATTTTAAAGAAACCAGATCGTTTAACAGAAGAAGAATTCAAAGTTATGAAAACTCATTCTACTTTAGGTTATTTATTGCTTAAGAATGGCAAAGGATTTAATGATGCCATTTTGAATGGTGTTTATCAACATCATGAAAAATTCGATGGCAACGGTTATCCTAATAAACTAAGAGAAAAAGATATTCACCAATTTGGAAGAATAATAGCTGTTGCTGATGTATACAGTGCTATGACTTCCAACAGAGTATATAGAAGCAAAATGTCGCCTTTTCAGGTGGCAAAACTGATTATGGAGTATTCATTTGGGTATTTAGATCCAGTAGCAGTGAATATCTTCTTAACAAATGTTAGTAATTTTTACGTAGGTACCATTGTTAAACTTAACAATGGTTTAATTGGACAAATCGTTATGAGCAATAAAGCTGAACCGTATCGTCCGTTATTAAAAGTTGATGATGAGTTTATAGATTTATCTAAAGATCACGATTTAGAAATTGTCGCAGTCATCGACTAGGAGAATAAATGAAATTAAAACTGAAGTTATCAAAGACATTAAAGAGACAACTAAAAGAACAAGCAGCATCAAAAGAAATGGAAAGAAATGATTATGTTATCAGTGTTATAAAAGAACATATTCAATCAAAGAAGGAATTATGGCAAGATACAGTTGCAGATTATCCAGCAATTCTTGAAAAAAGACAAAGTGATTTAATTTTACTTAAAGAATCACATGAAGAAAAAGAGCTTCCTATTGAAGAAATAAGAGCAGAATTAAAAGCTTTTTATAACGAAAATCATATGTATCTTGACTTCGAGAATAAGAATAGAAAATTTGAGAATCTTATTTTACAACTAGATGAGACTGATTACTATGCTTTGAGAATCATCGCTGATGATTCTGAAGTGACTTTGGAATCATATTCGGTAACTTTTTTACACCATTTAGTAAAGTAGAATTTTTAGCCTAAAGTAAAACTTTGGGCTATTTTTACGCATTTTGTGTGTCTATTTATTTAAGTGTCTACATATGGTATAATATAGGTTGATATTGGAGGGATTGAATGGCTACACAAAAAAATAATAATAAAAAAGCTACTGCTAAAAAAGCAACTAAAAAAACAACTAAGAAAACCACTAAAAAACCTACTGGTAAGAACGTTAACTACTACGAAATTAAGTTAATTGTATTAGTTGGATTAACCGTACTGTCCATTTTGGGATTACATACCAACGCCATAGGATTAGTGGGACAATTTATAAAAAATATTTATTTTGGATTATTTTCATATGCGGGGTACGCTTTACCTTATATAATTTTTCTAGGTGTATTCTACAAAATAAATAATAGATTAATCGCATATCGGGCTAAATCTATCATTGGACTTGTTCTTTTATTCATAAGTATAATTTTTATAGTTAATATTCTTAACTTTGATATTTTAAATACAAATTATATTGAACCTAAAGTTAGTCTTTTCTCGATAGATAGTTTTAAAGATACTTATACGAGTGGTGTTGAACTATTAGGGTCTGGATTAATTGGATCAATGATAGGTAAATTATTCATCTCGCTTATTGGAAGAATTGGTCTGTTTGTTGTGATTGCAACACTTTGGATTATTTCGTTTATACTACTGACTAATATCAATCTTTTAGAATGGTTCAAATCAAAATTCCAAGAAGGAAAAGTTTCTTTTAAGGAAAATAAAGATATTAAAAGACAGGCAAAAGAAGAGTACCTAAAAGAAGCTGAAAAACTAGAAGCTGCCCGATTGGTCGAAGAAGAAAAAATACGCAAAAGAAAAGAATTAGATTCTAACGATAAAACTCAAGAAAAATTGAATAAAGCGTTGGAAAAAGTAGATAAGAAGTTGAAAATCGAAGAAAAAAATCAACAAAAAGCTCTTGAAGATTATGATGCAATGTTTTCTCAGTCACCTACAAAATCTGTGGTTGATAAATTATTCAAGAAAACAGCAGTGCCAACGAAAGAGGAAATCTTAGAAGCTTCAAAATTACCGAAGGAAGAAGAAGAAGATAAATTTAGTATGTTCGATTCTACGGGATATGCATTTGATGATAAATTTGAAGAACAGGAAATTATTGAAAATGCACCTGATATCTTCGACAATCATTTGGATAGCACTTTAAGTGATGAAGATCTTAATATTCCAATCACAGGTTTTGGAACACTTATTAATGACAGTGTTAAAAAAGCATATGATGAGTATGAAGAAGAAAATGGTATAACTGATTCAGAAGAAAAAGAAGCAGTATTGGAAGCGCTTGATCAAATGGATTTTGAAGAACTAAAAGAATCACCAGCAGAATCACCAACAGAATCACCAACAGAATCAGTGACTGCTGAGACAATTGAAATTCCAGATGTGAAAGTGCCTCAAAAAACTGAATTTGTAAAACCGATTATCAATGCGAATGTCAAAGATAAACCTGATGATAAAAAAAGTACCTTTGATGAAGCTTTTAAGAAGGTTGAACAAGAAAGAAAACATTTAGAAGTTAAAACGACTGATGAACTGTTTGAAAATGGAATTCCTCTATCGCGTGAAGAAAAAGATCAAGTTTCAATGTTTGATCAAATCACTGGTAAGAAGGGTAAAACAGAAAAAGTTGAATATGAGGAGAGTAAAGTTCCTGATGAAGTTTTAGTTCAACATATGTCTGAAAGTGTAAGAATTGAATTTGAAAACTATAGAATTCCAGATGTTTCTCTTTTAACAAAAAATACAACGACAAACAAGGAAGACAAATCAGTTGCATATGAAAAAGCTAAACAATTAGAGGAAATACTTGAAAACTTTAATGTTGATGCTAAAGTAATTGCGATTAGTAAAGGTCCTGCAATTACTCGTTATGAAATCGAATTAAAACCAGGTACAAAAATGAGCAAGATAACAAACTTAAGTGATGACATTGCTCTTAATCTGGCAACTCAACAAGTTCGTATTGCAGCTGTTCCAGGAAAAGCTGCTGTAGGTATTGAAGTGCCGAATGATTCGACATCTATAGTAATGTTAAGAGAAGTTTTAGAGACCGATGCATTTGAAACGAGTGAAGCTAAACTTAGTGTTGGTCTTGGAAAAAATATTGCTGGTACTCCAATAATAGCTGATTTAGGGAAGATGCCACATATGCTTATTGCTGGTGCAACTGGTTCTGGTAAGTCAGTATGTGTGAATACTTTAATTACAAGTATTCTTCTAAATGCAAAACCTGATGAAGTTAAATTCTTGATGATCGATCCAAAAGTAGTTGAACTTAATACTTATAATGGTATCCCACATTTAATTTTACCAGTAGTTACAGATCCTAAAAAAGCATCTGTAGCATTGAATTGGGCTGTTCAAGAAATGACTAGACGTTATAATGAATTTGCTGAAACTGGTGTAAGAGATATTAAAGGTTTCAATAAAAAGATTGGCGATGACCGTACTAAGTTTATGCCACAAATCGTAGTGATTATAGATGAGTTAGCAGATTTAATGATGGTAGCACCAAATCAAGTGGAAGATGCTATTTGTAGATTAGCTCAAATGGCTCGTGCTGCAGGAATTCATTTAATTGTTGCAACACAAAGACCTTCTGTAGACGTCATAACAGGTGTTATTAAGGCCAATATTCCGTCTAGAGTTGCCTTTGCTGTTTCATCAGCCATTGACTCAAGAACAATTATAGATATGTCTGGAGCTGAAAAACTGCTGGGTAAAGGGGATATGCTTTATTATCCAGTCGGTTCATCAAAACCACAAAGAGTACAAGGTGCATTTATTAGTGACGAAGAAGTTGAAGCTATTGTTAATGCAGTGAAGAATCAATTTGAAACCTTTACTTATGATGAAAATATATTATCAAATGTTAGTGCATCTATTGGTGCATCTGAATCATCTGATTCGGATGATGAGTATCTAGCAGCAGCAATAAAACTAGTCATTGAAATGGAGCAAGCTTCTATTTCAATGTTACAAAGAAAATTTAAAATAGGATACAATCGTGCAGCGAGAATCGTTGACGAAATGGAAGAACGTGGTGTAGTGGGTCCTTCACTTGGTAGTAAACCGCGTACAGTTTTGATTAGCAAATCAGAACTTGAATCAATGTAGAGGTGAATATGACAGAAACGGTAACAAATGACGCATTATATGATGGTACCAATCAAATAATAGTAGATGTAAGATCTCCAGGTGAATATGAAGTGAATCATATCTACCATGCCATCAATATTCCTTTATTTACCGATGAGGAAAGAGCAGCTATTGGTACTGCTTATAAAAAACAGAGTACGTTTAAGGCTAAAAAATTGGGATTAACTTATATTTCGTATAAAATCGAAAGTATTGGTCATCAACTTTTAGAACTTCATAAAAAATATGATCGTGTGATTGTGTATTGTCAAAAAGGCGGTATGAGAAGTCAATCAATCTGTGATCTGATGAATGCTTTAGATATTACAGTATTTAAATTAGAAGGTGGTATGAAAGGTCATAGACAATATATCTTAGACGAAACAGCTCCTTTGCTTTCTGAACGTACTTTTGTAACCCTACATGGTCTTACTGGAGTTGGTAAAACTAAAATACTTGAAGGTATTAAAGAAAAAGATCTCAGTATTTTAAACTATGAAAAAATGGCACAAAATGCTGGTTCTGTCTTTGGTACAATTTTATTTAGAGGTCAACCGCCTACTCAAAAGTTTTTTGAAGAGGAATTGTTCTATTTAACTAAAACATCTTCATCAAAATATATATTTATTGAAAGTGAAAGCAAACGTGTCGGTGGTATTTTAATACCAGATGAATACATGAATCAATTGGAGATTGGAAAACACATTCTTGTTGAAACCAATCTTGATAAAAGAACTGAGAACCTTATTGAAGATTATGTTGTTGTAAATGGACATGAGGATTTAATAATGGCTGTTAACAAATTAAGAAAAAGAATTGGCAATGATAAAGTAGATGAGTTGATAGAATACATCAAAAATGATACTCTAGAACCCTTGGTACAATATTTACTCGTGGATTACTATGATCCTTTGTATCAATATTCTATCAATAAATATAAATACGATTATAAAATCAATTATAAGGATATCAACGAAGCAATAGAAGAAATTGTTGATATTTACCAGAAAGGAATTTAAATGCGTAAAGTACATATAGAAACATTAGGTTGTCCTAAAAATCAAATTGATTCTGAAATGATGCTTGGTCTATTAAGTCGAGATCAATATGGAGTTGCTGAATTTCCAGAAGAAGCGGATGTAATTATCATCAACACTTGTGGTTTTATAGAAAGTGCAAAAGAAGAATCGGTTTTAACAATCACTGAATTCTTGGAATTAAAAACAGAAGGTAACTGTACAACATTCATTGTTGCAGGTTGTTTAGTTGAACGATATGCAGAAGAACTAAAAGAAGAATTGCCAGAAGTGGATATATTTATTGGAACAACTAAGTTTCCATTAATCGTTCAGGCAATAGAGTCACATGAAAAGGGTCATGATCCGATTGTTAATATTGGAGATATTGATATTCTGATTCCTGAAAATATTCCAAGAATTAGAACAACACCTGAATATACATCTTATTTAAAGATATCAGAGGGTTGTGATAACAACTGTACATATTGCATCATCCCACAGCTTCGTGGAAAATATAGAAGTCGTCACTTTGAAGACATCGTTTCTGAAGCTAAGGTTTTAGTTGCAGAAGGTGCTAAAGAATTAATTATTATCGCACAAGATACAATTAGATATGGTAAAGATATTTACGGTAAAAACAGATTGGCTGAGCTTTTAAGTGAACTTTGTAAAATTGAAGATCTTCAGTGGGTGCGTTTAATGTATGCATATCCAGATGAAATTGATCAAAAATTAGTAGATACATTCGCAATTGAAGATAAGTTAATTAATTACATCGATATGCCAATTCAGCATGCATCGAATACGGTTCTTAAAAGAATGAACCGTAGAACCTCTAAAGAAGAGATCAGACACGTTGTAGAGATGTTTAGGAACAAGATTCCAGATATGGTCATTCGTACAACACTTATCGTTGGTTTCCCAGGTGAAACAGAAGAAGAGTATAATGAACTATTCGATTTTGTAAAAGAAATCAAATTTGGTAGACTTGGTGTCTTCTCTTATTCACAACAGGATGGTACACCTGCAGCAAAAATGAAAGATCAAGTTGATGATGATATCAAAGAAGAACGTAAAAACTTTATTTTAGAACTTCAACAAGGTATATCTTTAGATAATAATGCTAAATATATGGATCAGACAATAGAAGTCCTTGTAGAGGAGCAAGTAGCTGACGAAGATGTTTATATGGGTAGAGCAAGTTTTGATGCGCCTGAAATAGATGGTCAAGTTTATATCAATACTAAAGAAAACTTAATAATTGGTTCTATTGTTAAAGTTGAAATAAATGATTACATGGAGTATGATTTAATCGGAGGATTAAAATAATGAATTTAGCAAATAAACTCACTTTATCAAGAATTGTTATGATTCCTATATTCGTATTCTTTTTACTAAAAGGAACTGTAACGGATATGACGATTGCAGGTATTATCTTTATCATAGCTTCACTTACAGATTTTTTAGATGGTTATATAGCCAGAAGCAGAAATCTAGTTACAAAGTTTGGTAAATTTATGGATCCACTTGCAGATAAATTACTTGTCATGTCAGCATTTGTTTGTCTGGTTGAACTTCAAATTGTACCATCATGGATTGTTATTGTAATACTTGCAAGAGAATTTATCGTCAGTATTTTCAGAGCAATTGCTGCATCGGATGGTATAGTCATTGCAGCAGGTAAACTTGGAAAATATAAAACAACTACACAAATGATTGCTATTATACTTTTATGTTTCGGGAATTTCCCGTTTGAAACATTAGGTATCCCAATGGATCAAATCTTTTTATACTTATGTGCGTTCTTAACGATTTTATCTGGTATAGATTATATGGTTAAAAACAAACAAGTTCTTAAAGAACCTAATTAAACTCGGTATATACCGAGTTTTTTCTTATGGAGGTATTATGAATATTTCAATATTAGCGGTTGGTACTGAATTATTAATGGGAAAAACAATTAATACAAATGCTACCGAATTATCAAAAGCTCTCAACAATCTAGGTCATACCGTGCAATATCATCTGACTATAGGAGATAATCCTAAAAGACTCTCATCAACTCTTGAATACTTATTGTCTGTCTCGGATATGGTAATAACAACTGGTGGATTAGGTCCTACTCAAGATGACTTAACGAAGGAGACCATTTCAGACACTTTAGGATTGAAAATGAAATTCAATGAAGAAGCATATACTCAGATGATCAACAGATTTAAGAATTTCAATGTTACCATGACAACGAACAATAAAAAACAAGCTTACTTACCTGAAGGATCAATTCCTATGTATAACGACAAAGGGACTGCTCCAGGATTTATAGCAGAAGCAAACAACAAAATTGTTGCTGCACTACCTGGTCCACCTCATGAAATGAGACATATGTATTTTAAAAGTTTAGAACCTTTTTTGGCTAGTAAAACAACACAATGTATAAAATCAGAGTATATTAATTTGTTTGGAATTGGTGAATCTTCTGCTGAGGCTAAAATAGATGATATAATTTCTGCTCAATCAAACCCTACTATAGCAATCTATGCAAATATTGGACAGGTTAGCCTTAGAGTAACATCGTCTGCTACTAATGATGCAGATGCCTTAGAATTATTGAAACCCACTGTAGCTGCAATTACAGAGAGATTAGAGCAATATGTCATCGGCTATGGCGAACACAATATTATGGATTATACAATAGATTTGATTAAAGAAAATAACTTTACATTATCTCTAGCTGAATCATGTACAGGGGGGATGATTGCCTCAGAGTTCATTAAATACTCAGGTGCTTCACAATTTTTCCAAAGTGGTTATGTAACGTATAGTAATCAATCCAAACATGATATCTTAAACGTAAAAGAAGATACTTTAGAAGCCTTTGGTGCCGTTAGTGAAGAAACGTGTAATGAAATGATTAATGGTTTATTTGATAATAGTCAGTCTGACATTTGTTTGGCTGTTACTGGTATTGCAGGCCCGACTGGAGGTACTGCTGATAAACCTGTAGGACTTGTCTATATCGGTGTTAAAGTTAAAGATACCATTGTTGTTAAACAATTTAACTTTACCGGAGATCGAGCAGTTATTAGACGTCGTAGTTTACTCAATGGATTTTTTATGATTTATGACACCATAAAAAAGACTTGTAATTAAATGGAATATTATGTAAAATTAATTATAGAAAAAAACTTGACGTTATCACTGTTATGTTTTATACTGAGTAAGAACAGATGTTCGTTTTAAATGAGAGGACGTATTTATGAATGATAAATCAAAAGCAATTAATAATGTACTAGGACAAATAGAAAAGCAATTTGGAAAAGGTTCTATTATGAGACTAGGTGATGACAACCACCTCAACGTAGAAACTATCTCAACTGGATCAATGGAATTAGACATTGCTCTAGGAACTGGTGGACTACCTAAAGGTAGAGTTGTTGAAATATATGGTCCAGAGTCTTCTGGTAAAACAACCTTAACACTTCATGCCATTGCAGAAGCTCAAAAAGCTGGTGGTGTGGCTGCATTTATTGATGCTGAGCATGCGCTCGATCCAGTTTATGCAAAAAATATTGGTGTTGATATAGATAATCTTATCGTTTCACAACCTGATACAGGTGAACAAGCTTTAGAAATAGTAGATGCATTGGTTCGTTCAAGTGCAATTGATCTTATTGTAATTGACTCGGTAGCAGCTCTAGTACCAAAAGCTGAGATTACTGGTGAGATGGGTGATAGCCATATGGGACTTCAAGCTCGATTGATGTCACAGGCTTTAAGAAAATTAACTGGTATTATTAGAAAATCTAATACTTGTGTTATTTTCATCAACCAGTTAAGAATGAAGATTGGTGTTATGTTTGGTAATCCAGAAACTACAACTGGTGGTAATGCCCTTAAATTCTATGCTTCAGTTAGATTAGACATCAGAAGAATTGAATCAATTAAACGTGATTCAGAATTGATTGGTAATAGAGTAAAAGTTAAAGTAGTTAAAAACAAAGTGGCTCCACCATTCAAACTAGCAGAGTTTGATATTATGTATGGTATTGGTATTTCTAAAGAAGGTAGTATTTTAGATTCTGCTGTAAAGGCTGAAATCGTTAACAAAGCCGGTTCTTGGTTCAGTTACGAAGATCAACGTCTAGGGCAAGGTAGAGAAAATGTAAAAACTTATTTGGCAGATAATCCGGCATTAATGGAAGAACTTGAAGCAAAAATACGAACATATTATGAAATTGATGTAGCAGAAGCTGTTACAGAATAATAATATAAGACCGAGATGATTATATCTCGGTTCTTTTTATATTACGAATTAATAGTTTACACCCCTTGTAATTAGCTAGTTCCAACGATAATTGTAATTTTTTCTCATCTTGACATTAAGGTTAAAAAGAGATAAAATATAAAGGAATTGGTATATATCTTAATAGGAAAAATTAGACAATAGTTATTTTATTCTTTTAATTTTACGTTTGCCATTGTGGCATCTTAGATATAGGGTGAGAAACACCCGCAATTTAATATAGATTTTGGAGGTGGAAGCAATTAATAATGATATATTAATGTATGCTATTCCAGTTGCTACAGGTTTGATTGGTACTGGGGTCGGCTATGTTATACGAAAAAAAGTTGCAGAAAAACAAATTGGTAGTGCTGAAGATAAAGCACAAGAAATTATAAAAACTGCAAGACAAAGAGCCGAGGCTGCTAAAAAGGAAATGATTATTGAAGCCAAAGATGAAGTTCATAAAGGTCGTGTTGAATTAGAGAAAGAAGTAAAAGACAGACGTAATGAAATTTCTAGAGCTGAGAGAAGACAAATCCAAAGAGAAGAGAATTTAGATAAGAGACTAAACAATGTAGAAAAGAAAGAAGATCAGATTCAAAGAAAAATAAAAGAAACTAGTGATAAGAAAACTGAAATTGAGAGATTACACCAAATTCAGATGACTGAGCTAGAGAGAATTTCTGGTCTATCTAGAGATGATGCAAAATCTCACTTATTAAGTGAAGTTGAAAAAGATGTACGTCATGATTCTATAATTTTAATGAAAGAAATTGAAAGTAAAGCAAAAGAAGATGCACAAAAAAATGCAAAAGATATTGTTGCATTCGCTATTCAAAAATGTGCTGCTGATCACGTCGCAGAAACAACAGTATCTGTTGTTAACTTACCTAATGATGAGATGAAAGGTCGAATCATTGGACGTGAAGGTAGAAACATTAGAGCTCTTGAGACATTAACAGGTGTTGATTTAATTATTGACGATACACCTGAAGCAGTTATATTATCTTCATTTGATCCAATAAGACGTGAAGTAGCTCGTGTTGCTTTAGAAAAGCTTATTGTAGATGGCAGAATTCATCCTGCTCGTATTGAAGAAATGGTTACTAAAGCTCAAAAAGAGATTGAAGTACAAATTAAGCAAGAAGGTGAAAATGCTACATTTGATGTAGGTATTCACAATTTACATCCTGAACTTGTTAAATTAATTGGACGTTTAAAGTTCAGAACAAGTTATGGTCAGAATGTATTAAAACATTCGCAAGAAGTTGCTATACTTGCTGGTATTATGGCTGCAGAAATTGGTGCTGATGTTAGATTGGCAAAAAGAGCTGGTTTAGTACATGATATCGGTAAAGCTGTGGATCATGAAATTGAAGGAACTCATATCGAAATCGGTATGAATTTACTTAAGAAGTATAAAGAATCTAAGCACGTTATTCACGCTATGAGTACACATCATGGTGATTATGAACCTGAATCAGTAGAAGCGGTTCTTGTAACAGCTGCAGATGCTATTTCAGCTGCTAGACCAGGTGCTAGAAGAGAGACATTATCTAACTATGTTAATCGTTTAGAGTCACTTGAAAAGATTGCCAACACTCAAGATGGTGTTGAATACTCTTATGCTATTCAAGCTGGTAGAGAAATTAGAATCATGGTTGTTCCAGATAAGATTACTGATGATGATATGGTATTATTAGCTAGAGATATTAAGAAACAAGTTGAAGAAGAACTTGAGTATCCTGGTCATATTAAAATACATATGATTCGAGAGACAAGACATGTAAATTATGCTAAATAATATAAAAAGCCTTTTTAGGCTTTTTATTTTGTTTATCTATAAAGTATAGGGGTAATAATTAAATAACAGTAATTTATTAACTAAATGAAATACTATACTTTTTAGTAAGGAGGCATTAAAAATGGATGTATTAAAGGTTTCATCAAAGTCGAGTCCAAATTCTGTTGCAGGAGCTTTGGCTGGTGTCATAAGGGAACATCAAATGGCTGAAATCCAGGCAGTGGGTGCTGGTGCTATTAATCAATCAATTAAAGCGATAGCCATAGCAAGAGGGTTTTTGTCGCCTTCGGGTATAGAAATAGCTGTAATCCCTGCATTTACTGATATAACAATTGGTGGTGAGGAGAGAACAGCAATTAAACTTGTAGTAAAACAATTTAACCTATAAAAATATTAGTCTACTTTAATGTAGACTTTTCTTTTTGTCTGTACTTTTTCTTGAAATCTGTTATAATATTACTGTAATCCGAATGTTTTTTTACATTTACAATAAAACATCTGTATTTTATAAGGAGGCAATTGTGTCTAATATTTACGAAAATCCATTAATTAGAAGATATGCAAGTCAAGAAATGCTAGAATTATTTTCACCAGACAAGAAATTTCAAACTTGGAGAAAATTATGGATCACTTTAGCAGAATCACAACAAGAGTTAGGTTTGTCTATAACAGATGAGCAAATTCAAGAAATGAAAACTTTCGAGCATAATATCAATTATGATCGCGCAAGAGAAATTGAAAAGAAAACTAGACATGATGTTATGAGTCATGTACATGCTTTTGGAGAACAATGTCCGACTGCAATGCCAATTATTCACTTAGGTGCTACAAGCGCTTTCGTTGGCGGTAATACAGATGTTATTGTTATGAGAGAAGCATTAGAAATTGTTAGAGATAAACTTGTAAATGTTATCGATCGTTTAGCTAAATTCGCTGATGAAACAAAAGATATTCCAACTTTAGGATTTACACATTTCCAACCTGCTCAGTTAACGACTGTTGGTAAAAGAGCAGCACTTTGGAATATGGATTTAGTACAAGATTTATACGATATAGAATATACAATTGAAAGCTTAATGTTGCGTGGTGCAAAAGGTACAACAGGTACACAGGCAAGTTACTTAAATCTATTTGAAGGTGATCATGATAAAGTTGAGGCTTTAGATAAACTGATTGCAGATAAACTTGGATTCACTAAAACATTCCCTGTAACAGGTCAAACTTATTCTAGAAAACTAGATTCTAGAATCTTAAATGCTTTGAGTGGTTTAGGTCAAAGTATGCATAAAATTACAAATGATTTAAGATTATTACAACATTTAAAAGAAGTTGAAGAACCATTTGAAAAGAACCAAATCGGATCATCGGCTATGGCATATAAAAGAAATCCAATGCGTTCTGAACGTATTGCTTCGTTAAGTAGATATTTAATTGCAAATTCAATGAATCCTGCTATGACAGTGTCAACTCAATGGTTCGAAAGAACATTAGACGATTCTGCTAACAGAAGAATTTCTCTTCCAGAATCTTTCTTGGTTGCAGATTCTATTCTTGATATTATGAACAATGTTGTTTCTGGATTAGTTGTTTATGAAAAAGTAATCTACAAACACGTAATGGCAGAACTACCATTTATGGCAACTGAAAACATTATTATGGAAGCTGTTAAAAAAGGTGGCGATCGTCAAGAGTTACATGAAACAATTCGTGTACATTCTATGGAAGCGGCTAACCAGGTTAAAGTTCATGGTTTAGATAACGATTTATTAGCTAGAATAGTTAAAGATGAGACTTTCGGGTTAGATCAAGCTGCTGTTGACAAGTTAACTGATCCAGCATTATTCATTGGTCGTTCCTCTGATCAAGTTGATACATTCAACGAAGAAGTTGTTTTACCAATTACAACTAAATACTCTGCTGCTCTTGGTAAAGAAGCAGATTTAAAGGTATAATCTTTCAAAAGACGTTCAATTATGGACGTCTTTTTTTGTTTAAATCATAACGTATAAATTCTTCTATTCCAAAGCACTACTTTTATTATTTTTTGAAAGTGGTATAATAGATTTAGAAAGAGGTGATGGTTATGATGAAAGATATCATTAAAGATTATTTTTTAGATAAGCCAGGAACTTTCGAAAATGATGTAGATCATAAACATATCACTCTGAATTTAGCTTCAGAACAACTCGTTGAGATTACAACAAATTCAATTGAAGTAAAATTGAATAAACAAATGTCGGAACAACTACATGGAAAGTTTCGTTGTACAAGAACAATAAAAAAAGAGGGTCAATTTGAATGGAATGAAATCCCTATTGATGATGGCATTTCATTAAATGACTTATACGAAATTATTGATCATTCGTACGAAAGCGCAATGGACGCTTTGCCTGAAAATGAACAAAGAGAAGTTTTAGACTTAGAATGGTAGAAGTACGCGTTTGCGTACTTATTTTTTTAGGAGAGATTATGATACCTAATGATGTTAAATATATTATCAGCACACTTGAAAAACATGGTTACGAAGCATTTGTTGTGGGTGGTGCTGTTCGAGATTATTACTTAAATAAAGATGTGAATGATTGGGATATAACTACAGATGCAGAACCTTGTATAGTAGAAGATCTTTTCGAGAAGACTTATGCAATCGGAAGGTCTTTTGGTACTGTCGTTGTAATATTAAATGGTTCACCATATGAAGTTACAACTTATAGAACCGAATCACATTATACCGATGGTCGTAGACCTGATAAAGTATTGTACAGTAAGAATTTAAAAGAAGATCTATCAAGAAGAGATTTTACAATGAATGCTATGGTCATGACTAAGAGTGGTGATTTTATCGATTTATATGACGGTATCTCTAGCTTAGACTCACGTATGATTCAATGTGTCGGAGATCCAGTTAAACGTTTCCAAGAAGATTATTTACGCGTTTATCGATATGTACGCTTCAATACACAACTTGGATTTCAAAGAAATGATTATTTAGACGATGTTATTATGGGGATTCCCCATAATTTAAATATCTCATTTGAACGTATACAATTTGAATTAGATAAGATTCTTCTATCAGATAAACCATCTGATGGCATAAGACACCTTAAATCTTTAGGTTTATTAAGTCATATTCTACCCGGTATCGAGAAAACATATGATTTTGATCAACATTGCAAATTTCATAATTTGAATGTATTTGATCACTTAATGGTAGTACTAGATTCTTCTGAAAGAAATATTATCAATCGATTGGCAGCACTCTTACACGATATTGGTAAACCGGATACGTATGAGTTATCAGATGGCGAAGGTCATTTTTATAAACATCATCATAGAAGTCACGAAATGGCTGAAATTATTCTAAGACGTTTAAAATACAGTAACAATGTAGTTCATACTGTTTTGAAGCTAATACATTATCATATGACTTTAGTTGATACAGATAATAAAAAATCAGTAAAGAAATTCATCAATAAAATGGGAGTAGAGCATTTGGAAGATTTTATTGATTTAAGACGCTCTGATATTTTAGGTAGTAAAACGAATGATGATTTAAGTTCTATAGATAAAATGCGTCAAGCTTTTATTGAAGTACTCAATGAGAATCATCCAATGACTATACACGATTTAGATATTAATGGTCATGATATTATGCTTTTAGGATTTAGCGGGCCTGAAATAGGGCGTATTAAACACGAATTATTAGATCATGTTTTACAACACCATGATGATAATAAAAAAGAAATTTTAATTGAACTTGTAAAAACTTCAACTCATAGAAAGTACCAAACTAGTATTGAAGATTAATTCAATAAATGATAAGAAAAATGATGAGTAACATATATAATATAAATAGTTTATTTACAAAAAACTGAAATCATTTCAGTTTTTTTGTGTTTTAATAATTAATTTATATTTACCTATGGATAGATTAATTACCTATACGAAAGCGAAATATTACATATTGAAAGAATACAGTTATAAATAAGTAATACTTGGGTATATTGAAGTAGGAGGCCACCATATGCGAGTAATAACCAAAATTAAAGGTATTTTAAAAATACAAAGTTCATTGTTTATTATTTTGGGATTCATTTTGTTATTGCCAATCATAGTATGCATAATTCATAACGAATCCTCCTTGATGTATAGGACATATTTAGTATCATCAGGGATTTCTTTTTCTATTGGTATAATCTTGAGATTATTAACGAAAGACACACATATTAAAATTACTTTAACAACAAGTATGATAATCTGTGCCATGGCTTGGTTATCCATTTCACTCGTTGGTTCAATACCTTTTATGTTTGGTGTAGATAAAGGATTTATAGATAGTCTTTTTGAGTCTGTCAGCGGTTTTACAACAACAGGAATTACAGTATTTCAAGGATTAGAGTCCATGCCATTATCTATAATTTTTTGGAGAGCACTTATACAATGGGTAGGCGGTCTTGGAATATTAACATTCTTTCTATTTGTAACATTTTCTGGCGAAGGTGATATTTGGCAATTATTTTCAGCAGAGGGTCATAAAATTAATTCGTCAAGACCTGTACCTAATGTATTTGAGACAGTAAAAATTTTATGGTTAATTTACGGAACTTTAACTTTAATTGAATTCGTAATTTTAAATTTTTTAGGACTCAATTTATTTGATGCTTTAACTCATAGTATGACAAGTCTATCAACTGGAGGATTTTCAGGATATGATGCAAGTATAGGATATTTTGCAGAAAGTGGATATAAGAACTATAAAGCCATTGAATATGTCATCACTTTATTTATGTTATTTGGTGGTATGAATTTTTTAATACATTATAAAGTAATCTTTGATACACCAAGATATTTAGTTGAAGATTTAGAAACTAAGAACTACTTTAAAATTATTATCGGTTTTTCAGGTCTTATGATCTTGAATATGTTTATGATGCAAGTAGATATTTTTAGTGATTTCGAAGAAGTTTTCAGAAAAACAATTTTTCAAGTTGTATCAGTGATCACAACAACAGGTTTTGGTACACAGGATATTGGTAGTGAGTTTTTCCCAGCATTAGCAAAACAATTATTTTTAATTCTAATGGTAATCGGCGGCTGTGTTGGATCAACTTCAGGTGGTATAAAAGTTATAAGAATTACTTTCCTCTCAAAATTATTTAAGCGAGAAATCAGAAAAATTCGACTGCCCAATAAAGCTGTAATACCAGTAGTTTTAAGTGGTAACAAGATTTCTGAAGATGAAATATATCGAGTATCAGGATTGTTTTTCGGATGGTTACTCATTATTTTTATTGGTTCCGGTATAACAGCTGTTTTCTCAGATCTTGATGCCTTTCAATCTATTTCAGGTATGGCTTCAGCGATGGGAAATATAGGGCCATTTTATTTTTCAGTAGAAAAGATGGCCAGTTTATCACCAATCATAAAAATCACTTATATGTTCGGAATGTTAGCAGGCCGTTTGGAAATCTTACCGTTGTTGGTTTTATTCAGTAGAAAAGCATGGATGGAATAGGAGGCATTATGCATATACTTATAGCAGGTGGCGGTATTGTTGGTAGAAATATTACCAAAGCTTTATCAAAAGACCACAATGTCATTGTAATCGAAAGAGATAAAGAACTATGCGAAAAAATATACTCTAAATATGGTGCAGTGGCTATTCGAGGAGATGCAACAAATATTAATATTTTAAGAGAAGTTGGCATTGAAAAGATTGATTATGCTCTTGGTGTCATGCGATATGATTCAGAGAATCTTTTATTCTCATTACTTTGTAAAAATTTTGGAATTGAACATATTTTTGTTCGTATGAGAGATCCTGAATATCTCGATGCATATAAGATTGCAGGAGCAACTAATATTGGTTCTGCAGTGGATATGATGACAAAAAAATTCATAATGGATATTAAAAATCCTGAAATTAGAAGAGTTGCTTCACTTAGAAATGGGAAAGCAGAAGTTTCAATTATTACATTACCAGAACATTCTGGCCTAAAAGATACACCCATAAAAGATATTGCAGATCACAAAAATTTTCCTGACGACTGTGTAATAGCTGGGATATTTGATGTTGATGAGGATCACTTTATAGTACCTAGAGGTCATACCAAGATACAGTCTGGTAATCAAGTTTTCTTAGTTGGCACAAGGGAAAGTGTTGCAAGAGCATTCAAAGTCCTATCTAAAAAATAGTAAAAGCCAATAGGATCAAATGTGATCTTGTTGGCTTTTATTTTTTCTATGTCTTCTAACTTTAATGAGATTGCTACATCTATTAGAGCAAAATTTTTTACTTTTGTTCTTACTATTATCCACATAAAAGAATTGACATTCATCGTTCATGCAACGTTTCACTATAGTTTGAGTGTTAATATACAACTTGACAAGATCAGAAGCTACTTTACTGAGTAGTTGCTCTTGAAGGTTATTACCAGACACATGGTATCGAATCAGTTGATCATTCTTGAAAATGACTTTGTGTTTAAAGGAAGCTTTCGCCATATACTCATTAATAGATTCTATATAATTACAGAACTCATCAGTTTCAAGCACCTCAATAACAAGCTTTCTAAGATCAAACAATAACTCTAACTCGGTTGTTGAAAAGTCCTCTGCAGTTAATTTGCCAGAGTTCAGTAAATTGTCATTGATCCACTGAAAGTCAGTCAATACATCATTTTTATTATGTTCTAGAAACCATATGGAATTGGCCAAGATTATTGCACGGTTATCCATTTGAAACCTCCTAAATCAAATATAGGTGATTACTCTTAATCGATAAGTAACCTTCAAAATTGATATTGTCAATTACAACATCTATATATTAAATATAGTGTAACACTTAAAAAATCATTTTACCAGTTACTGATAATCGATCAAAAATAAAATTATTCATATCTTGTATGTTCTAAACCCTAAGTTGTTTACTTATTTTATTAGTGATAAACTTAAGTCAATAAAAAATACATGAACCAAGTAAACATGAGAGTTACTAGCAAACATTGTTATGTATGTTATTTTTATATAAGATATTAGGAGGTAATCGATGTCATTTAATCAATTAGAACATGCTTATTACAATGCATGGTACAAAGAAAAACATCACGAAAAGGCCATTGAACTTGCAGAACAGGCATATTTAGAATGTCCGGATCATCATGAACAGATTTTAATGGATTTAATTATTTTCCATGGTGATAAAGAGAACATAGATAGGTGTATTAAGTACTTTGATGAAAGTTTAGATAACGGATATTGGTATCCGGCACCATATCTGAATACAGTATTACATAAGACCGGGTATGAATCACAAACACATAGATGGTTGGAATTGTCCAAAAATAAAAGAAACAAACCGGTTATTAAAGTTATTATTCCTGCTAACTACAAATCAACGACTGCAATGCCTTTGCTTGTGAGTCTTCATGGTTGGGGAGAGGATTTGGAATTGTTTTCTAAATTTTGGAGAAGCGAGTTGATCTCAGAGAATTATATCCATTTGATGATAGAATCATCTCAACAAATAGGTTATAGACACTTTTCATGGGATGATAGACAAAAAGCATTTAAAGACATCGAAAAGGCAATTAATGATCTAAAGGGACGTTATGCCATTGGAGATATCATATTTTCAGGTTTCTCACAAGGTTCGACAATTGCAATTGATTTGGCATTTAACAGTTCACTTGCCAATATTAAAGGCTTTATTGCATTATGTCCTAATTTCCCAGAATCAATCAAAAATATATACAAAACAATCAAAGGCGTTGTTATTACAGGCAATCAAGATCATGCATATGAACAGCAACAGGATATGATTGCATATTTTAATGATATCAGTATGGATTGTGATTTCCAAGTCATTAAGAACTTCGGTCATTGGTTTCCTGATGATCTGTCCATTAGGCTAACAAAAGCATTAGAGTACATAAGAAACCATTAGTAGCTGTAGGGGCTATTTATTATCATTTAGGATTTCATTTCATATTGTACTTCATTAGAAATAAAAGAACCTTCATGGTTCTTTTTGCTTGGCTATTTATGATATACTTGTTCATTTTTAAGTTGTTTAGTTGTATAATAGATTAGTATTGGAGGTAGAAATGAGAGATTTAAAACACTATAAACAGGATCATTTATTAGAATATATTAATGAATTAAATGATAAAGAAAAGAATCAGTTATTGTCAGATATAGAAGGTATTGATTTTGAGTTGATTGGTAAAATAATGGCAACTGAAGATGTGATTGATGATGCTGAACAGATTGTAGAACCATTAATCGCAACAAGTTTAAATGAACATGATTCACAAAAATGTTATACATTAGGTTTAGAGTCTATAAAAGCAGGTGAAGTGGCAGTTGTTTTAATGGCTGGTGGCCAAGGAACTAGATTAGGGCACGAAGGACCTAAAGGTACATTTGATATAGGTTTACCCTCTAGGAAGTCGTTATTCCATTTACAATGCGATAAATTAATAAGTTTACATAAGTTGACTGGTACATACATCAAATGGTACATTATGACTTCTGAAGATAACCATCAAGAATCTATTGACCATTTTGAAGCGCATGATTTCTTTGGTTATTCTCGTGAGCATGTCATATTCTTTAAACAAGATAGACTGCCTTTAGTTTTAGAGAATGGATCTATTTCCTTAAAATCACAATATGAAATCAACTTGGCTGCCAATGGTAACGGTGGTGTATTTTCAAGTCTTAATTCAAATGGTTTATTGGATGAAATGACATCTAATGGCGTAAAGTGGGTGTTCTTATATGGTGTAGATAATGCCATTGCAAGAGTTGCTGATCCTACATTCATTGGTTTTACAATTGATTCTGGTCATGCTATTGCAAGCAAGTCTGTAGATAAGGCATATCCTGAAGAAAAAGTTGGTGTAATATGTTATCGAAATGGACACCCAGATATTGTGGAATACTCTGAATTACAAGACGATCTTAGATATGCTACTGATGCTTCTGATAATTTATTGTACAGAAATGCAAATATATTATCACATGTATTTAGTTTGGATTTTTTAGTAGACAGTGTAAATAGAAATATTCCATACCACAAAGCTCATAAGAAGGTTGATTATATGAGGGCTGGTACTCTGTGTGAGGCAAAAATACCGAATGGTTATAAGTTCGAGTTATTTATCTTTGACATGTTCAAATTTGCAGATGATATGGCAGTATTATCAGTTAACAGAGATGAAGAATTTTCACCTGTAAAAAACAAAACAGGTAATGATAGTCCAGAAACAGCAAAAAAAATAATCTTAAATTTACATCATAAATGGTTAGAAAAAGCGGGATTTAATACAGCTGTTGGCATAGAAGTAGATACCAAGTTTTCATACGCTGGAGAAAACTTATCTAACCAGAATTTGAAGAATATAACATTTGGTTAACATAATATAATTATGTAAGGTGGAACATGGAAAAAATTATTATCACCGAAAATTTAACTCAATACAGATTGATCGAAGCACTTGATAGAGTGTCGTACTACACATCTGCCTTTTTATACCATAATAAAGGGCAGGGTGTGCTAATCGACTCAGGATACCGTCGTTTAGGTAAATTTATCAAGAAAGACCTTGATCAATCAAATATTGTTTTAAAAGCAATAGTCATAACTCATTATCATAAAGATCATGCTGAAGGATCAACAGTATTTAAGAACGTACCAATAATTGCTTCAGATCTATATGAAGATACTTTTATGAAATGTCAAAATGTAACAACATATGAATTAGTAATTCCAAATATACTAGTAGAAGATAAATATTTAATAAATATAGATACTTCGAGAATCGAAATATTCAAAACGCCTGGACATACGAATTGTGGATTAAGTGTCTTGATTAATAATGATTATCTATATGTAAGTGACAATTTACTAGAGGATATTAACAACAAAATTATAGTGCCATATTTGGATGTATCATCGAATCCATATGAACATTACAAAACGATTTATGAATATCAATATTTACAATTTAAAACTTTGTTACTAACACATGGACAAGTTAAAAGTAATCGTAATCTTAAATCTGAATTTGGCGAAAGATTATTTTATCTAGAAAATTTTATAAAAAGTGAATTTACAAAAGATATTGATGAATGTTTACAAAATGATCCTGAAAATTATTCAATGACAGCTATACATAAAATTAACGTCAGAAACGCTAAAAAGTACGTGTCAGTACAGCCAACCAGTTTTTTCGAGTCGATGAATGCATCACAAAGAAATTCTGATTAGCTGTATTAACATGGCTGTTTATACTAAAAAATCTAATTATGTAATATAAAGTATATAACCATGAAACCGTACATCTATAATAGAATGTATCATAATAGAAATCCAATTAGATGTATTGACAAGGTAATTTAAGCAAAATATCTAATACGTAACATAAAGTATCACACGATAAAACTTAAGATCTATAATAAAACAATATTGCAAATTAAGAATTCTAATTAATAAAGTTCAAAACATAATATTAAAATGATTCAAGTTTAACTTAGAAAATTTACAAGATGATAAATATAAATCCTAATGAGTCTGGAAAATATATTTTGATAAAAGATTTTAAATGATGATCACAGATCATGTATTGCATAAAATATAATATCAGCATCAAATATTTGCAGTTACTGAATTGTATGGTTTTAGTGACTGTCTCTTCTTAGGTACAACTATTCCCTAAATATACATTTAAAGAATAGTTGAATTATGCGCTTTTTTCTGTTATTCTTATTATAGGAATAGATTTTACTATTAATTTTTTTCAATTGATTGCTTTGTATTTACTAGTAACCTACTCTTCTGAACTATTTTTGAAATTTATCAAACTATAACGACTGGAGCCCTTCATGAGCAATAATTATAAAATACATAATAAATCATCAAAGCCAAATAATATTGTAGAAAAAGAAAATCAACTTTTTGATCAGTGTGCAGAATTAGAGAACCAGTTGCCATATTTTTTAATCGATTATTTCATTTACTTGAAGAACGCAATAGCCATCACCAGTCGCCTAGCCTATTTACAAGACTTACTATTTTTCTGTAAGTACTTAGTAACAGAAACCCGATTAGTTACTGCTGAGTCTACAGAAAAAATAGCCGAAGCTGAATTTGCCAAAATTCGCGCACGTGATGTCAATCGTTTTCTAGGCGACTACTGTACCCGTTATTTTATTGAAAAAGATGGTACTACTTATTTAATGGAGAATCACAATCGAGCTTTGTCTAGAAAAAAGTCTTCTCTTTCTGTACTCTTCAAATTTTTGTTTAGAGACGAAATTATGAAAGAAAATATAGTTGAAGGATTGAACCCGATTAAACTACCTAAACCCCAACCTGACGCCATTAAAAGACTAGAAATTGAAGAAGTTGCCATAATGCTTCAAGCTGTCGAAACCGGACAAGGATTAACTGATAAAGAAAAACAGTATTGGGAAAAAACAAAATATCGTGATAAGGCTATATTAGTACTCTTTACTACCTTCGGTCTTAGACTTAAAGAATTACAGCAGTTAAATATTTCATCTTTTAGTTTTTCAAGAAGTGAGTTTAAAATATACAGAAAACGTGGCAAAGAAGTAAACATGCCTCTTAACAAATCAGTTGTTAAAGTTATTACTGATTATTTAGATTATGAACGTCCAAAGGAAATTGAGATAGATGAAATCTATAAAGATGCCCTCTTCTTATCTCTACAGAACAAGCGAATGACTGAAAAAGCAATTAGACAGTTGGTTAAGAAATACACTTCAATTGCTCTTGGAACTAGTCGTGCATCTGGTTATAGTCCACATAAACTAAGAGCAACCGCAGCTTCTTCTTTGATTCAATATGGATTTTCAATATACGACGTTCAGAATCTATTGGATCATGATAACGTGACTACTACACAGCTCTACTCAGCTCATAAAAAGAATGCTAAAAGAGATATTGTCAAGCAATATGAACTCATTGAAGATAAAGAATAAGAAAACTCAAAAATAAAGTAAAAACTTGCGGGCTAAAAATACTGCCGGAAAACTCGCGGGGGCGAAATTAAGAAATAGTCAAAAAAATGTACATTATACACTAATAAGTCACATTGGAAAAAATTGATTTTAACTCAAAAATGTACATTATATTCTAAAAAGAAGATGATTCTGAACCAATTATTGGATCAGAATCATCTTTTATTTACAGCTTAACTCCCCTACCTTTTTCAATTGAAGGGATGATAGTACCAAGAACTTCATATAATGTTGTACTGTTTTTACACATTAGTTCCTAACTTCACAGTAAAAAGTTTTTTTATAGGAAGTTTATCCAACATGTAAACTGATAATGTATCTACTATAAATTCATCAGATATTTTTACATTTAGAATGTTTATTTCATCTTCCACCGTTATAGGAGATCCACTTCTCAAAGTACAATGTGGATCAAATGGTTTCAAATATTTTGGTGGGATAACACTAAATTTTATTCCTGATGATATAAGCCTTTCGTGCAATTGTCTTACTTCTTTTTCATCGCTTAACTTTAAGGCAAAAATAAATGTGCCATTATTTTACTATCTGACCACAATCACACAGTAGTCTACTGTCAGATGGTTAAGCACTTTTAATTATCAATTCCAGCTGATTTATTTTTTATCAAACCACTCTTTTCTTAGAATGCCATAACTGACTGAGTCATAGTACTCATTATTTACAATTCTTGCTTTTCTATAGCAAGCTTCTTGTCTCAAACCCAATTTTTCAGATAACTTCACCATTCCCAGGTTGCCAGACCAAGTTGTCAATCCCAGTCTCACAAACTCTGGATGCGCCTTAAACACAAGGTCTATCCATAGTTTCAATGCCTTGTATCCAATCCCTTGTCCCCAGTAATTATCGTTAAAAACGACAATGCCTATTTCCATCCAGTCTGTTTCCTTTGACTTGTAGTACTTACTGACAGTACCGATCAATTCATCACATTCTTTATCTACAATAGCCATCATTCCTTCTCTGGCTGGTTTACCTTCTTCTAAATTGTTCTTCATTCTCTCAATCTTCTTATCAAGCTTTTCTACGGTTTCTCTATCATAATAGGGTCCGTTAAAATCATGATGAAGGTGATGAGGTAAGTTCCATTGTCTATAGGCGTCCATATCCTTTGTTTCGATCTCTCTAATGATAATATTCATTTAACCTCTCTTTCTTGCCTTGATGATAAATGACAAACTCTGAAGCCTTACCAATTCCGTGAATATTCTCTCTCTTGTGGCTTCTCCTAACGTATGAGCTGCCATACTCGTTTCAAAGTCAGCATTGTATCTTATATGATACATAAAATCGTTCCTATTAATTCTCCTATTTTAGCCCTAGTCTAAACTTCATTTAAAATTTATAGTAGCGATGTAAACATCACTGCAGTTTGTTAAACTGTAATCACCTCTGTGTTTTTCATTTAACCAACTCCTTTCCTTGAAAATTCTGATTCTCTGCAGAAAATCAGTGGAGTAAAGGATTAACATCCAAAACTATCTTAACCGGTTAACTATACTATGCACCACAGCATGTAAAATTCATATACTGACATTACATTTAACCGTTTACTACTGAACAATCAAGAAGGACTGAAATCTATTCCTTTGTTTATGCATCACGATGCTAGTCATATACCGATTTGAAAAAGCTACTGTTCCGACCAAGTATAAGCCTATCTCGTTATGCAGAGACATCAGTCAGAAGTCTGAAGGCCAATCAATTAAGGTGTCGAGATCCTATTCATTTCTTACTATAATGCCAATAATGACAGTGGACCCAATACTATTGATAGTTTGATGACTTCTCAAATTGCGACTAGGGCAGCCGATTATGGTATGCATATTATTGGAAGTAATTCTTCAAAGGGATATTCACGCTTAGCGGCATCAATCGCTTATCCTGATGGCAAAGTGGAGAGTTTACCACGACATCAGGCTGTAATACTGACAAGGCAAGTGCCGTCCACAAAATTGGGGTGGACATATGCTCACCCAAAGAGATAAATGAAAGCAAACATATTTATGATCAAGAAAAAAGTATTTCTGAACAATATATCCCTAGTACTAGAATTATTTACGAAACAATTCATAAATGTAAAAGATGTGGATACGAACAGAATAAATACCTATATGAGATATAAAAACGGTCTAAAACGACTGTCTAAAAAAGAGCTGGATAGCATATCCCACTCTTTAACTATTTCAATCTAAAAATGTACATAACGATTGTTGATATAGACGGACTTTTACCTATAAAAAATGTACATTATAGCAGTAAATTTATAATGTACATGAAATAATAACGTACATTTTTGAAATTTATGTACATAACGTTTAATCCCTTGATATATAAGAGGTTGAGTATCATTGGTAACGAAATATCGTTTTGTACATTATGTGTTACCTTTTCGCAAAAATGTACATTATCCATTGAGAAGTCGCATTGAAAAAAATCGACTTTTACTCAAAAATGTACATTATAATCAAATAAAAGAAGAGGATTCTAAACCAATTATTGGATCAGATTCCTCTTTTATTTACTGCTTAACTCCCCTACCTTTTTCATTTGTAGGGGAGCATAAACAAACAACTGGTTCTTATAATTAATTTGATGTGGACCCTTATACAGATATAGCATTATATGATGTTCATTTTAGATTTATAACTTGATTATAAATCCTCAAGAACTGCTATATCATCAAGAAATCTTGATTCTATACCATATTGTTCAAAGAACTTAATCATCTCGATGCATGCAAACTTCTCGGTTGAGTAATGAGTCGCTCCTATAATATTAATCTTCTTTTCTTTTGCAAAATCATGAGCTTGTTTTGTCATTTCTAAATTTGTAACACCAGTTACGTATACATTTATATTTTGTTGATTCACTTCGTTCAGCATCTGAATATCATTCCCACCACCAGTAATAATTGCAACTCTTGAATCTTTAATGTTCTTCGAACCATAAGCATATAACTTAACTTTATGATTAACAACTTTTGAAATTTGGTCAATTAAATCATCTATTTCTTTATATTCTGCACGACAAAGTACGCCACATTTTGAACCTCTGTAATTTCCAAACTTATCTTCAACTTTCAGACTCAAATTCTTAGCAAATGAGTTCCCAGTTGAATACTCACTGAAATTATCTAAAGGAACATGAATGCAATAAATAGATATTCTATTCTCCTTCAGGCTTCTTATGTCATCTAAAGATATATGGCTGAGAGGATATCTATTTCTACTATCCCAATCTGACGCATGATGAACAAATAACATTGCATCTTTTACACCACTATTTAATAGTTTATTTATTGCTCTCTTTGATGGGAATGTCGCTGTATAAACTTCCTTTATTTCGTTGGTAAAATCACACATAACCCCCATATTAGTTTGCTTGAATGAGTCACATATATAATCCTCTAAAACTGTCATATATTGATACCAATCATCTGATAACTCCGGTAAAATAAATTTTTTGTTAAGGATTTCATATAGTTTATTCGATTTCATAGCTATACCTTTCTATAATGAATATCATATAATCTAGTTTTCCTACGAACCATTTCGCAGAAATTACGTTTCCTACTAATAAATTATATCTATACTTGCTGATGTTTATTTTTAATTTCACAGTTTAGAACGTTCTAGTTCAACTATAGATTTGTCTAGTCGTTCAAATAATATCTCAATTTCTGGAATCTCAAAACCTATTACAACCTCTTGTACACACCAATGCCTCTTTAAACCAAACCATTGGATCACTTTCTGTGATGAAAAAGGAATAAATGGTTCAAAAAGAATTGATAAATTTATAATAATTTGCACACAATTATATAGTGTTTTTTCACAGGTATCTCGGTCTGTTTTTGCTGAAATCCAAGGTTTTTCATCATCAAAATACTTATTGCCAAATCTAGCGAAATCAATCACTGTTCTTAACCCTTTCTTCAGTTGACCTGCTTCTATCTTGTCTCCTACTTCTAAATATATATCTTGAAATTTCTCTTGAATAGAAGTATCCAGTGTACCTTTAGGCACAGTACTACCAAAGCTTTTCTTAATAAATGCTAGTGTTCTATTAATGAAATTACCATATATCCCAAGTAATTCACTGTTATTAGCATATAAGAATTCTTCCCAAGAAAAATCGGAATCTTTTCTTTCAGGGTTGTTACTAATAAAAAAATATCTTAAGGCATCAGGATTATAGCGATTTATAAAATCCTCAACCCATAAGGCATGATTCTTACTTGTTGATATCTTCTTTCCCTCTAAGGTTAAGTATTCACTGGAGATAAGTCTATCAGGTAAATGATAGTCGCTACCATGAGCGATGAGTAATGAAGGTAATATTATTGAATGAAACGGTATATTGTCTTTTCCATGGACATAATAGTGTCTTGAGTTTTCATTCCAAAACTTCTTAAAGTCTAGTCCTTGATTTCTACACCATGTCTCAGTTGTTGATAGGTATCCCAATACATTCTCAACCCATATATATAGTTTTTTATCTTCATATCCTACTTTGGGTACATCAATCCCCCAATCCAAATCTCTTGTTATAGCTCTATCTCTAAGTCCTTCATCAATATAACGTTTTGTGAACGTTATGGCATTTTGCCTCCATTTATCTTGATGATGATCTACAAATGATTCTAATTCATTTCTTAACTTTGTAATTTCAATATACAAATGTTTTGAGATTATATATATGGGTTCACTACCACAATCACTACACTTGATGTCTAATAGCTCTTCTGGTTGATAGATTGTACTACATTCATCACATTGATCGCCTCTTGCAATACCTCCACAGGATGGACAAGTACCTACCACTAAACGATCGGGCAAGAATTTATTACACTTCTCACAGAAAACCTGTGGTTCTTCCCTTTCTACTACATATCTACTTTTATATAATCTTCTATGAAATTCTTTCACAAATGTTTTGTGGTTATCAGAAGATGTTTTGCCATAGAAGTCATAACTAAAACCAAGATACTCAAATGACTCTAAAATTAACTTGTGATATTTTTCACTTATTTCATTAGGATTTATACCTTCTTGCTTCGCCCTTAAAGTAATCGGTGTGCCATGACAGTCTGTACCTGAAACAAAACAGACCTCATCGCCTTTTAATCTATGATATCTTGCAATTACATCGCCCGGTAATAACGCTGCTGTATGGCCAATATGAATAGAACCATTTGCATATATCCATGCTCCTCCAACTAAAATATTCATTTTAAACCTCATTTCTAATTAATTTGTAGTAACCAACATTTAAACACTAAAAAAAGCCCTCACCTCCCGAATAATAATTTATTCAGAGGACGAGAGCTTAAATGCTTCGTGATACCACCTCAAATTCACCTATGTCTCACAACATAAGTCTTATCGAGTACGTATAGGAAATGATCTATATTATACTCTATCGCTTTAACGGGCGAACTCGTCGTAGCCTTGGGATAAACCTTCGGTACGCAACTCCGAGACCATTTTCGTCTTTGTATCAGTCATCTACTCTCACCACTATAGATTCTCTGTAAACCTAACTCAAAGATTACTTTTCTCTTCACAGTCTTTAACTTGCTTGTATTATAGCAAATACCTACTATATTGTAAAGAATAACAGTATAACAAGAAAAATGAATCAAAATATTTGCTCCTCAATATCCACAGAAATCAGAATATTCCAGTTTGACAATTCAGCTGTTAATTTATAAAATGTACATAACGATTGTTGATTTAGATGTACTTTTCATCTGCAAAAATGTACATTATAGCCATCAATTTATAATGTACATAAAATAATAACGTACATTTTTGAAAATTATGTACATAACGTTATACCCTTTGATATACAAGCGCTTGAGTATCATTGGTACATTATCCATTGAGAAGTCGCATGTAAAAAAATCGACTTTTACTCAAAAATGTACATTATAATCAAATAAAATAAGATGATTCTGAACCAATTATTGGATCAGATTCATCTTTTATTTACAGTTTAACTCTCCTACCTTATTCATTTTGCAGGGGTAATGTCTTTTTTATTAGTTACTTGATATAGCAAACTAATTGAACAGAACATAATGATGTCATTAATGATAAGTGTACTTTTACCTTGCTGTAACTATAAAACGTTCTTCAGGTGAAATAAGTCTTCCATTAAGTGTATTCTCTTCAATGAGTATGTCCAATTCTACTTTATTCTCTTTAAGAGTATAATCTTTACTCATATGACTTGATGAAAGATGTTCGGCAAAATCTGATACACTATCAAAGATCAATACACAATCTTTAAATATATTTATCTCAATATCTTCAAAACCTCCATCTATGAGTCTTTGTTTAACTTTTTCAAGAGCATATAATGGATGAATACCTAGAATCATTCCACCAAGAGCAAGTATTTTCTTGTGGTCATATATTGAAGTCGGTCCCCTTCTATTATAAATCAAATCGTACTTTACCTTTTCAACTTTTTCCATTTCATGAGTGTGAAAGTAGATAAATTCTGTGTTCTCAATACCATTTGTCTTTTTCAATTCGTTAGCAATATTAATAAGTTCTATTGCACTGTCTCCTCCTGTTATCTTTTCAGTATATCGAGACATTTTTAGAGTAAACTCACCATGTCCACATCCTATATCTAATACATTCGAAAAATTCGGTAATATATCAATAAGTCTTTTTTCAAACTTATCCTCACCAGACTTGCCTTCTTTTACAAAATGTGCACGACTTCCATAACCATTGTTTCTTTTTGCATTTTCGTTGTACCACTCTTGACACTTATTCATATAGTCCTCCCTAATATTTCCCCTATACTAGTTGAAATCTTGATAACTTTTATATTATATCATATAAATATGCATACAAGATTCTCTAAAAGATTATTTTCCCCTACACATCAGAATTATTACGAAGAGAGATTACCTGCTGTAAAACCTGCAGCAATAAGCTACAGATTCTATACTTGAGCCTTTAATTGTAGCAAACTGTCAACATCATAGAAACATAATGTACATAAAATAATAAAGTTCATTTTCGAAAATTATGTACATAACGTTAAACCCCTTGATATACAAAAGGTTGAGTATCATATGTGTATATTTGTTGTTTTGTACATTCTGTGTTACCTTTGGCTTTCACTCAAAAGGTACATTATAATCAAAAGAAGAGTAATCTGATCTAATTTTCGACCAGATTACTCTTCTTCTTATATCTTCTCCACAGCGGTTTTCATTTGTAGGAGTACGATTGTCATTTATGATTATTAATATGTTGTAAAGTGCCCCATCAAAGGAAATTTTCCATTCCTTGATCCAAAATTCTCTGTTGGCTATCTTTTCGAATCAGGTGTCATAAATAATACTTTTACTCATTTACTCAATATACTTCTCTAATTGGTCAAAATATCTCTCTAATCTATAAACAAACAATCTTTTACCTTCATAGTGTTCATTCATCTCTATTCGTTCCAAACCTAACTTATACTTCTTACTCCATTTCAATGAATTGTCGCTTGTTGTAAATCCTTCATAATACACTGATCTAACATTGTTATCTTTTAAAACTGAATATTTTATACTGATGTATTTAAAGTAACGCTCTGAGTTAACTACAACTTCTTTAATTTCAATATCGAACTTAGGATCTACCATCTCAAACAAGTATGCTATCGCTCTTAGTGCCAATCTCTGATCGTCAGATGGTTCCTCTAAAACTACATTAATTTCACATTGTACTTCTGACGTATTCCCAGAATCATCAGTAAGTTTTAACTTCAAATGATACACACCCAACTGATCTACATCTATTTCATCTAGATTTAAAAGATCAATATCTTTGATTACTTCTTGATAATTATCTTGTACATCGAGTAAACACAGAATATCAGCATCTGAATAGCGTTCGATTTCGATTACAGAACTTATTAAGCTTGGAGGTTTTCTATCAACTACATCAACATTAATAGTAATTCGTTCTCCATTATTCTTGCTATTATTCATTTTATACGAAACAAAATAATTACCTAGTTTATTAATATCAAGATTTGAATCATCAACACTAATTGAATTGTCATCACTATTTTCAATGTTTATATAATTAAGATAATCAACCTCACTTCCAACATCAATCATGTATACCGTTTGCTCATAAACGAGTTTTTTATCAGTACATGACAACAAGGCAAAGATTATCAATATAGTCATTAATACATATGCAGAAATCACTTTCATATTTCCCTCTTTTCTTAACGTAGGCTACACCAATCATCCTAATATTAATTGGATTCTGAAACTAAGTAATAATATTCACAACAGCAGTGTCTAACTAAAGAGAATATGGTTTCCATTTTCACCTCACTAATATTTTCTTTGGCTTTCAACAATCACTAACTGATAAAGTGATTTTTACTTATGTATACATTCTTTTATACCTCTACTTATATATTACTAATCATAATTTAACAGCTTGCCTACCAAGTACATTATACTATGAAATGTACATAACGATTATTGTTTGGATTGTATTTCTAACCACCAAAAATGTACATTATAACCCTTAAATTATAATGTACATAAAATAATAATGTACATTTTTGAAAATTATGTACATAACGTTTAATCCCTTGATATATAAGTGGTTGAGTATCATTGGTATTGAATTATCATTTTGTACATTCTATGTTACCTTTATGATCAAAAAAAACTTGCAACTCGAAAATGAAGATTGACCAAAAATGTACATTATACATTAAAAAGTTACATTGAAAAAAATCGATTTTTACTCAAAATGTACATTATAATCAAATAAAAGAAGAGGATTCTGAACCAACTGTTGGATCAGATTCCTCTTCTATTTACTGGTTAACTCCCCTACCCGTTTCATATGTAGGGCTAATGCAAACTATAACTTGGTCTTACAACTTTAGTTTATTAGGACCCTCATTAATTACTATCAAATATCGACATATCATAGGATTACATGAAATATATACCACCTTATTAGACTTCATCACCAATGACTCCAAGAACTTCTCATCACTTCCTGCTCGTGACCCAAAGACTTTTAAAGCTATGCTGCCGCTTATGGACAATTTATACATAACAACAATGTTGAAATTACAAAGGCAACCAATTAAGGTTGCCTTTAGTTTGTTAAATTTGAACATTGTGATATACGTTTAATGCAGAAACCGCTTATGCTATTGTTTTATACGAGACATTTTCTGTTTCTTGTTCAGCCTTCAATAACGAGGGGTTAAAAAATCCCATCATACTGAGAGTTGTACCCAAAATCCCTGTAATCAAAAACATCAAAGCCATACCCATGCCATTACCACTATTAAACATGAATGACAAATTATTTGATTCACTCGCCATAAAGGGTTCAAAAACACAATCGGCTAAAATGCCACCGATAAGCATACCAACCGGAATCATGCCCGATTTCATCGCATACTTGAAAGAAAACGCACGTCCCTGCATTTCTATGGGTATTATGGTGCGCCAGAAATAACTTTCGATCGCAATCAACGGAGGTATGAAAACACTAGAAAGAAATCCGGCAATACCCCATATCCACATTGAATTACCAAAAGCAAACAGAAAATCACCAAAAAAGAATGATAGTCCTGCATATAAAAACATTGTCTTTACCTTGCTTTTCATAGTCGGCATAAG
>Ga0209272_10000266_pt1 | contig 50644 bp, 35 predicted proteins | sample tdDd002_FD_187125 | JGI IMG/M metagenome (GOLD analysis project Ga0209272, IMG submission 187125) | Marine sediment microbial communities from the Atlantic coast under amendment with organic carbon and nitrate - tdDd00.2 (SPAdes)... | ecosystem: Environmental > Aquatic > Marine > Coastal >...
CTATTGGTGAAACAACTGGCGACATGCGTTTCACATTCGAAGATAATAAAACAGGTGAAAATCCTATTGATCTTGGTCTTTCTGAAATGTTTGGTAAGCCACCAAAAACAGTAATGACTGACGAAACAGTTGTTGAATCATTCGAAGAAGTTTCATACGAAGCTGACAAATTAGAAGATTATCTTGAAGAAGTTTTACAACTAGAGTCTGTTGCTTGTAAAGACTGGTTAACCAATAAGGTAGACCGCTCAGTAACTGGTAAAATTGCTATGCAGCAATGTGCAGGTCCTCTTCAATTACCACTAAACAACTTAGGAGCTGTTGCTCTTGATTTCCAAGGTGAAAAAGGTATCGCAACTTCTATTGGACACGCTCCTGTTTCAGCTCTTGTTGATTCTGCTAATGGTTCTCGTCTTTCAATTGCCGAGTCGTTAACAAACTTAGTTTGGGCTCCAATTGAGCAAGGTATTAAGGGTGTTTCTCTTTCTGCCAACTGGATGTGGCCTTGCAAGAATAAAGGTGAGGATGCTCGTCTTTACAAAGCCGTTGAATCAATTAGTGAATTTGCTATTGAACTAGGCTTAAATGTTCCTACAGGTAAAGATTCATTATCTATGACTCAGAAATATGGTCAGGATGATGTGGTTTATGCTCCAGGAACTGTAATTATTTCTACTGTTGGTGAAATTGTTGACATTAATCGCATGGTGAGCCCAGTGATGAAAAATGTTGCAAACTCTCACTTATTACATATCGATTTCTCAAAGGATGCCTTCCAACTAGGAGGTAGTAGTTTCGCACAAATCGTTAACAAACTAGGTAAAACAACACCTAATGTAAACGATGCTAAATACTTTGCTAAGACTTTCGAAACGCTTCAGCAACTAATTCTTGATAGAAAAGTTCTTGCTGGTCATGATATTTCAGCGGGTGGTATGGTTACCGCATTACTTGAAATGTGTTTCGCAGACAACAAACTTGGTGCTTCTATTAATCTTGATGAGATAAAAGAAGCTGACCTAATTAAGGTTCTTTTCAGCGAAAACCCTGGGGTTATCATTCAAGTTGAAGATATCGACTCTGTTAGCAAAACATTAACTGAAGCAGGTGTTATTTTCCATAAAATTGGAACGCCATCTGAAGCTGGAAAAATGACAATTGCTAAAGCAGATAAGACTTTAACTCTTGATGTTGCTTCATTGCGTGATCTTTGGTATAAAACATCTTACCTATTAGACCGTAGCCAATCAGGTGAAGATTTAGCTTTGGAACGATTCAAATCGTATAAAGAGAATAACTTATCTTATAAGTTCCCAGAAAACTTTACGGGTAAATTCTCTCAGTATGGTATCGATCCTAAACGTCAAACCAAATCTGGAATCAAAGCAGCTATCATTCGTGAAAAAGGTGTGAATGGTGATAGAGAAATGGCTTGGATGATGCATTTAGCCGGAATGGATGTTAAAGATATTCATATGACAGACTTGATTTCTGGTCGTTCAGATTTCTCTGATGTTAATATGATTGTTTTTGTTGGAGGTTTCTCTAACTCTGACGTACTAGGTTCGGCTAAAGGTTGGGCTGGAGCATTCCTTTATAACGAAAAAGCTAAGAAAGCTCTTGAAGATTTCTACAAGCGTAAAGACACTTTAAGTTTAGGTGTGTGTAATGGTTGTCAGTTAATCTCTGAACTAGGCTTAATTTACCCAGATCACGAGAAACATCCTAAACTAATTCATAACGAATCTCATAAATTCGAATCAGGATTTGTTAATGTTGATGTTGAAGCGAACGATTCAGTTATGCTTTCAACTCTTGCTGGTAGCCGTCTAGGTATTTGGGTTGCTCACGGTGAAGGTAAATTTGAATTACCATACGGAGAAGACAAATATCAAATTCCAATGAAGTACAGTTTCAAAGAATATCCTGCAAACCCGAATGGTTCTCCATTCGAAACAGCAGCAATCTGTTCTAAAGATGGTCGTCATTTAGCAATGATGCCTCACCTAGAACGTGCAACTTACCCATGGAATTGGGCATACTATAACGAAAGTAGAAATGAGGATGAATTAAGTCCATGGATTGAAGCTTTTGTTAACGCAAAAAACTGGATTGCAAAACAGAAATAACATACTTTGCTACATATATCGAGCCCTCTTTTCTAAGGAAAAGGGGGCTTTTTCATGTTTGGACATAACATGAATTCAAATTAAATTTTCCTACCTTGCGATTTGAACTACTCAAATCTATCGGTATTATGAAGCATTTTGCATTACTAATCTCTATCCTATCCATCACATTTTCATGTGCTAACCAAAAAAACACTCGTAACAAAGCAGAAATTAATTCGACTCAAATAAATAAGGAAATTCCTCTTAAAAAATCCAATTTTGCACCTGGCACCTTAGCTTTAAGCTTAAAAATAACAGATATTATTTCACATGATAATTATAAGGAGATAATTGCAAGTGTAGAAAAAAGATTAGGTTCTGGTGCTGGAATAATTGGTATCTATTCAAAAGGAACGAAAGTCACTTTTATAAGTAAACACGACAGAAAATTAAGAGTTAATTCATCGTATAAATTACTTTTTAAAGAATCTCAAGTTATGGGCAGTAATAAAAGCACTTTAAAATTAATTAAGCAAATTGACTAAACACTTAATTTCAATTGATGATATAAGATACTGCTAAGCTTACACAAACCAACAATTTAATACCTACTAACTCATAATTAACTAAAAAGAATGGCAAGAAATTTACTATTAAGTACTATAATTTTTGTGACATGTACCTTAAGTGGATTAGCACAAACTAAGAATATTGTAATTAACGAAGATACTTACAAAAAGCTTACTGCACCCGGAGTAAACCATGTAAGAATGGCTAAGAAAGCAGATAAACGTAAAGGAATTATTCGAGTAAAAGATGCACCACATGAACGTTTATTATTCGAAAAGCTTATTTTGCAAGATCCCAACACCGGAAAAATACCAGAAAACGTCCGAAAAAGAGAGCTGAGCTTCTTATCTGATAACAAGAACCTATTTATTTCAAGAACAAAATCACAAAATATTGATTGGAAACAAACAGGTCCCTATAATGTAGGAGGTAGAACGAGAGCTTTAGCTGTAGACATCACAAATGACAATATCATTTTAGCTGGTGGGGTGACTGGTGGTATGTGGAGATCTGAAGATGGAGGCGCATCTTGGACCAAAACAACAATTACAACTGAACACCAAAGTGTTACTGCTGTTGCTCAAGACCCTCGTGATGGCTTTACAAATATTTGGTATTATGCAACAGGAGAATATTCTGGGTCAGCTGGAGCTAGAGGTGCATTTTATTCTGGTGCTGGAGTGTACAAGTCAGATGACGGTGGGAAAAACTGGGAACCATTTGCAGATACTGATCGATTTAAAACGCCTATTTTCAATGAATTTTTTGACATTTGCTGGAACATTACTGTTGATCCAACTAATGGTGATTTATATGTAGCCACTTATGGCGGCATATATAAATATAACTCGGGAGAAGAGACGCGTAATTTTGTACTTGACTCAAAACCTTCAAATAACGATAACACCAAAAGATATTCGGCTACCACAGATATCCTTTGTACACCATCGGGAATAAAGTTTGCGACATTAAGTGGAGAAGGCGAAATAAATGGAATCTTTATGTCCGCAACGGGAAATTCTAACGACTGGACGAAAATAACACCTGAAGGCTTTCCAATAGATTTTGATCGCACCGTACTAGCCTATGCTCCTAGCAACGAAAATATCCTTTATTTTTTATCTGAAACTCCTGAAGCTGGTTTTAATGACCATAGTTTATGGAAACTGACTATTAATGGTGAAGAATTGATCTGGGAAGATAGATCCATAAACCTTCCTTCAAAAAAATCTACAGAAGACAATGATGTCTCAGGTTATACCTCACAAAACTCTTACGATATGGTAATTAAAGTTGCTCCTGATAATGAAGATATGGTTTTTATTGGAGGAACAAACTTACATCGTAGCGATGATGGTTTCGAAACTAACACAAAAACATTTTGGATCGGTGGTTATGCCACGGTAAATAATGTTAGTCAATATGATCATCATCATCCTGACCAACATGCCTTAGTATTTCTTAATGATGGACAAACATTATTTAGTGGTCATGATGGTGGAATAAGTAAAACAAGTAATTACAAGCAAACAGAAGATTCTGATCCGAATGATAATGGAAGTGATGAAAATCCAGATCTTAAACCTGTAGATTGGGTTTCGTTAAATAATGGCTATTTAACCACTCAGGCCTACACCGTTGGTATAGATGCTAAAGAGTTGGAATCATTTGAGATATTAACTGGTTTTCAAGACAATGGAACATGGTATACGGATAAAAATAATAATGGAATTCATAAAAAAGATTGGATTCAACTAGGAAGTGGTGACGGAGCATATTGTAGTATGCATAATAGCAAAAATGCTTATATTACCTCATCACAAAGAGGCCGTATTTACTTAAGTACTTACAATGAGATAGAAAAAGAGTGGGAATGGACAAGGGTTGATCCAGAGGGCGTCAATTCGGACGATGTTCTTTTCATTAATCCTTATGAAATTGATGGAAATAATGAATCCATCATGTTTTATGCTGGCGGTACTGATATTTGGAGAAATAAAAATATATATGAAATCCCTAAATTTGAAAACAATGCAGCAAGCAAAGGCTGGGATAAGATCAGTGGCACCAACGTTACAGGCCAAATATCAGCACTAAAATCATCGATTCTTCCAGCAAATCTACTCTATTTTGGGACATCAGAAGGAAAAATATACAAAACGATTAATTCTCATTCTAGCCAGGCTGAAACTATTGAAATAACAGCACCTTCCATGCCTGATGGTTATGTTAGCAGTATTGAGGTTAATCCTGCCAACGCAAAATATGTTTATGTGACATTCTCAAACTACGAGGTTGAAAGTATCTTCTTTTCTGAAAATGCTGGGGAAACTTGGACTGCAGCTTCTGGTAACCTAGAAATAATTGATGAGGATGATAAAAACATTGGCCCTTCTGTTCGATATGTTAATGTTGTAAATGCAGAAAACGGACCTGTTTTCTTTGCTGGAACGAGCATTGGTTTATATATGACTACAGATCTTAATTCTAATACCAAGTGGACTCAAGTTTCGACTGATAAAATTGGAAATACTGTTGTAAGTATGGTAAAAACACGAGAAGATGGTTTTATCGTCGTAGGATCTCATGGTAATGGAATTTTTCATGCTAATATTACACCAGGTGAACCTATCGTAGACGCAGCAGGACCGCTTGTTAGTATTGATGATTTAGATGAAGAGGCTACTAAATTTAGCATCTATCCTAACCCATTGGTTGTTGATAGCCGCGTTGAATTTCCTAATAAGAAAAATTCACCGTATCGATTAGTTGTAATAGATGCTTCGGGACGTGTTGTGCGCATTATCGAAAATATTACAAATAATAATATTACCATTAACCGTGAACAGTTAAAACCTGGAATTCACATTATAAACCTTGAGGGTGAAAAAATATACAAGGGAAAACTTTTAGTTAAGTAAACCCATATTTCTCAAAACAAAAAGACCTAAAAGCATCAGCTTTTAGGTCTTTTTACTTTAATCCTAGAGAATTAAAATGTGTATTAATAGCCTATACCAGCTGCCATAATATTGTTTGGATCGAAGGCATGACAAGGTGTTACGCCATGAACCATATCACATTTTGGACAATGGCCCTCGAATTCTTCCATTGTAAAGGTCTCTTTACAACCATGACATTCTATATCCAATGGCATTGGCATCAATTGCTCTGCAAATCCCATCATTCTAACTTTATCAACTACTTGTTGACCATTTTCGAAACTTCCTGCGCATCCGTCGTGCATAATATCAATTTTTTTTTGTGTTAGTTCGTAATTCTATAATTTAGGATTGAAACTTCAACCTAAAAGCCAATATCTTCTTTCTTAATAATCTCACCATGACGTAATCTGTTCCTCATTTTTTGAACAACAGCATCCATTCTTTCGAGATCACCTAATAAGTTTTGCTCTTCGTCACTTGTTTCAATCACTTTGTGAATTCCACCATTTTTAATAACGATACGTTTATCACCCATAAGTGCCAAAATTGGATCATGTGTTGCCATCAAAACAATTTTTTCTTCACCTACTAATAAATCCAAAGCTCGTTTTCTATCGATACCTGCATTCTCAATTTCATCTATTAAAACAATAGGTGATTTACTAAGAATAGCTGTATCAGCAATCATTAAGGCTCTTGATTGCCCACCACTTAAGCTTGTTATAGGCGTCGACAATTCAAATTTCTCTCCTGCTAGATCATTTGCCTGAGCAAAAATCTTATTAATCACTCCTTCTACATCTTCAACCAAACGAGATTGTGCGTGTAATTCGATAAACTCATAAACCGTTAAGTCCATTACAAAGTTCATGTTCTGCGATAATTGAGCAACCAATTTGTTTCCAGAGTCCAAACGCCATTTTGAATCACCAACTTCTCCATTAATCAGTACTGATCGTGAAGTTGGCGTATCACCTTTAGCAACCCACTCAATATCGGCCAATAGTCGACTTTTACCTGAACCAGTTGGCCCAACGATGCAAACAATTTCACTCTTATTTATTTTTAACTCATCAAACTGTTCTGCTTCGCCAGACTTGTTTGTTCCTGGTAATAATGTGATACTGTTAACGCCATCATCTTCATCTTCTCCTAAAAACTCAAGCATCTGATCAATGTAAATACACATTGATTCTAAAACCTGAGCTTTATCCATAGCTCTATTTTCTTGTTCTTCTTCTTCATCAAGAAAATCTAGGTAACTGACTAATGTTACATCCAGATTACCGTTCAACTCCAAGGTATGCTCTTCGAAAAAGCCTGGTAAAAAAGGATATTGTTCAAATAAATCGGTAAGTGTTTTACCCTGTATATCGTTAATTGTAATCATGTTCTTTGTACGTTAAATTTTAAAGTGTCTAAAGTTAAAAGTGCCTTAAGTATTTACGAGTACTTATAAAAGACTAAAGCTTTAAGTGACCTGTGTACTAACAACTCATAAATACTTTAAGTACTCTAAGTACTTTACTTATCATTCAAATCAATTTTTCGAACATTACCCATTTGGTAAGATTCTCCTATTCGGGTTTCACCCAAACAATATGAACAAAGAGCAGATGGCATTGAGAATCTCAATTTCTCTCCTACAAGTGTCTTCACTTCAACTTTATCATCATATAAAAGAGTACTTAACTCATATGCACCCTGTCCGGTCAATCCGTTCACATGCATAATAGTCGCTCCTGGATTCACAGCATTTACTCTTGAAGCAAAGACTTCACGTTCAGCTTGAGAAACAATATCACCCTTTGTGATAATTACAATATCAGCAGTTTTAAGCATTGGTCCGATTTTCTTTGGTGTATTAATACCACTCAAATTATCGATTACACAAACTGCGGTAACAGTCTTAATATATGGAGAACATCGATTACACAATCCTGCACTTTCGGTTATCAAAAGGTCTAATCCTTCTTTTAATCCCCATTGTGTAACCTCTTCGATATTACTTACGAAATAATGGTCTGGACAAAGTGAACCAGAAAGTCCTTTCTTCACTTTAACACCTGCTTTTTCATAAAGTATATCATCATCGGTATACAAACAGTCAAATTTTACAACACCAACTTTTAATCCACGTTTTTGAACGGAGTCAATTGTTTTTAAAATAACAGCTGTTTTTCCTGACGAAGGAGGTCCTGATACAGTAACTAGATTCATATCTTAAGATTATATCTGTTTTAATAATGAGTTAATGCAAGCACTCAACACTTGCTAAATTATGCCTTAAATTTAATCAAACTAAATTAAGATTGAGGCGAAAAGCTTAAAGGTCCCATATTTTTAAAGCTATTATCCTTTATTGCTTTATTAAAGATTCCTTCGCATTTAACGATTAACTCTCCAATATTGTTTGAGTTGATGTAATCCCAACCTAACCACATGAATTTATTTTTTTCAGGAAGTCTGTTATCAACTTCTGGATTGATACTTGGGAATAAACCTTGGTGTGAAAGAATTTCACCAACACCTTTCGATGCAAAGAAATCAATGACATCCTGAGTTTTATCTAATTTATCTTTTTTAGTTAGCATGAAAATTGGACTGATAATTGCTCCATCTTCAGGCCACACAGCCACCATGCTACCACCCTCTTTTACCATCTTAGTAAAGAAATAAGGCATAATGGTGATGGCTGGTCGATCTTTCTTCTTTGTATGCGATTTTACCATTTGTGATGGGTGCATACTTTCTAACAAACATTCGCCTAATCCTTTCACTCCTTCTTCACCATAAGCTTTATAAATATGAAGTAGCATTGAATTGAACAGGTCGAAGTCACTAATTGGAAGACTTACACTATTTTTAAATTCAGGCTTAAACAGATCAGCCCAAGTACGAGGCACCTTTCTATCACCTAGTTCTGCAGTGTTAACAAGAAATACAGCTGGCACAACACCAATCATAGAGTAATGTCCTTCAGGATCCTTCAAACAGATATCTTCATTATCGAAATCTTTATTTAGTCGATCAAAGCCTGTACTATCAGCAAAAACATTGCGTTTCTTAAACTTACCCATCAACTTCTCATCGAAAAATAAATCGAAACCAGCAGAAATAAATATATCAGCTAACTTATCAGGATTATCTTCATTAATCACATCTCCCATTAACCAATCAAGTCCCATAGAAGCCGCCTTCAAATCATATACGATCTCTCTATCGTTAGCTTTCTTATAATCTTCAATAAAAGCATCAATGCCTTCCACTAATGGCACACGTACCGGACATGGCAATAAACCTTGTACATGAACGGCATCAGAGTCAGTACTTGTTTCTTTCTGATTCAAATCTGCATCAACTTGGTTTCTTGTCAAATCAATACCCTCGACCAATAAAGTAGCAAAGGCATCAACATTTAGCTTTTTCATTTTTAAAGCCACCTCTAAGGTCAGAGACTTACCAAAAAGTTCTCTTTTCTTAGGATCTTCCAACTGTTTAAATCCATTTGAAACAAAAATCTTAATCGTTTCAGGAAAACGTGTGCAAATATCAAGTAAACTATCGGTATTTTTGAAATATTGATTCTCCATATCAGTGAGCTTTTGTTTAATTTTCTATTACAAATGTAGAACCAACTCATGATTTAAAATGTAACCAATGTTACACTTGATGTTTTTTTTTAATATAAACCACTATCACCCTCTTAATTAGAACCTAAGCTCCTGTTTAAATTGATGATAAATCAATGCATAATGCTGATGAACACCCTCCATTTTTAGACAAAAGCCTAATTATTTTGTATCTTAGAGCAATTATTTCAATTCTAATGCTCTAAATAATTTCACCACTTTTGAGACCACTTGCAGCAATACTAATTAGGTTACTGAGTATGACCCTATTACTCGGTATCTATTCCCATGCATTCTCCCAAGATGGTACTGTTAAATTCAACAATAGCGCTAACAGAACTTTATGCCCTCGTAATAATGGCATCCTTACTTCTTTGCAAACTTCATCATTAGAAATCTCTGGTCCCTCAGATAAAACATGGTACGCTACTTATTCTGTTAATGGTAGTCCTGCCGAAAATTTGAACAATGGTTCAGGGATAACTGCAAATACATTCGTTTTAGAGATTAGTTTCAATAATAATAGTCAAGCATATAAAGATTTTATAATTAGGATTGAAGATGCATGGTTAGAAGACGGTACACCTCTTAATATTTTAGAAGAAGAACGAGTTCGGACATTAAGCGTTTATCCTCTTATAAACCCTACCGTACAAGCATACAAGAATGTAATAAAAACAAACTCTGAGCTTGACTATACGATTCAAATGGGTATGAGTTCGATGCCCACTATTCAGCTCCCTACCAATGCTCAGCAATTAAACTATAGTACCGAAGTCATTGATTACTTTCAATACATTAATATTAGAGTAAAATGGCAAAATGAAGCTGGGATAACAACGTTCAAAACTATTGAAAAAACAGGCTTTGGATGTAATAGTGATACCATATACAGTAATATTGAACTTAAGAGTGAATTCAGTCTAGATTTGGGAGAAAATAAAAGCATCTGCTCTGGAGAAGTTGTTACAATTACACCAACAATAGATCTGGAATCAGACTACACGTACTTATGGAGTACAGGTGAAACGACCAAAACTATTGACGTTAAAGAGTCAGGCTTATATTCCCTAACTGTTACCGACCTTATGGATAATCAAAAAATTACGGATCAAGTAAAGATTACCGTTCACGAAATACCTGCTATAAATATTGACGATATAATGATATTGGAGGATGATCCAATTCTAGTTAATATTCAACAGGAAGGTTGTACATACAATTGGTCTACTGGCGAAACAACAGAAGAAATTTCGATAACAAGCCCTGGTGATTTTTCCGCAATGATTACTTCTGAATTTGGGTGTCGTAATTCAAAATCATTTACTGTTAAAGACATAACATCATTCTTTACTTTAAGCTTACCGAATATTGTGCATATTTGTGCTAGCGAAACGATGATCTTGAGTGCATACACTGACATTGACCAAGAGTATAAATACCTATGGGATAATGGATCAACCGAAAAGGAGATTGTTATTAGTGAAGAAGGAATATATACACTCACAGCTACTGATCCCAGTGGTTTCTCTCAAACCGCAAGTTCACAGATCATATATCATCCCAATCCTATTGTCGATTTAGGTGACGATTTCATTCTTTGGGATGGAGAATCGAAGCAACTAGATGCTCAGAACACAGGTTCCAGTTATCGCTGGAACACACAAGAAACCAGTCAAGTTATTACTGTTAGTTCTGGGGGGGATTTTGAGGTTAATGTAATAGACGAATTTGGTTGTAGCAACTCAGATATTGTTTCTGTAGATTACAGAGAAGGTGAAAAATTTCGCGTTGAATTAGGTGAGGATAAAAGTATCTGCCTAGGTGATGAAGTCCTAATTGTGCCTGAAATAATAGGTAAACCGAACTTACCTTTAAGATACAAATGGGTCGGTCAGAATCATACAGAACCTGAAATATACTTAAAAGAGGAAGGCATTTTCGTTTTAGAAGTAACAGATCATTTAGGCAATATGGAAAGTGCTCAAATTGAAATCACAATGCTTCCTTCACCGAATATTGACCTAGGTGAAGATATTATCGACAACCCAAATAAAACATATGAACTAATAGCAAATGTAGATAATGTGAGCTACAATTGGTCAACAGGTGAAGTTTCAAAATCGATTATCATCGAAAAAACAGGGACTTATTGGGTAGAGGTTATTGATGACAATCAATGTTCTTCTCGTGATGAAATTAATGTGAAATTCGTGGCCGACTACCCTTTTGTAGGCTTACCAGAAGCCTTTTCTCCAAATGGAGATGGTCATAACGATTTGCTTTTTGTAAGAGGTGTAGATGTTGATAAAATAGAGCTCATGATATATAACCGATTGGGCAAAAAAGTATTTGAAACCAAAGATATCAACCAGGGATGGGATGGCTACTGCAATGGACAATTACAAATAATGGATAGTTACTACTACAGTCTTAATATCACTTACACCAACGGTTTTGAGAGAACTAAAACGGGTAATTTTGCTCTACTCAAATAAGACAGTTCTTAAGACTTATCGCTTCTCAAACTCATTTTAAGATTTAGAAAACCATCAACTATCATTTAGTTCTTAGCTTATGATATATTTTTTAGATATTTATTGAAGAGAACTGTACTCTTACTCTTGTTCTTTGAAGAATAGGAGCTGGTAAATCAAACGCCATAAGGCATACTATTCCATAAAACAAATAGCAAGCAAACTTCTAAAAACAGTAAAGGCTGTCGGATCATTCCAACAGCCTTTACTTATATTTTAAATTGGGATTACTCCACAATATTCATCTCGTCAATTAAATAACCAGCACCTGCAAATTTATCAACGATAAATAAGACGTAACGGATATCTAGTGATACATTTCTACAAATAGAAGCATCGTACATTAAGTCAGACATAACACCTTCCCAAGCACGGTCGAAATTCAATCCGATCAATTCTCCATTAGCATTCAATACAGGAGAACCTGAATTACCACCAGTAGTATGGTTGGTTGCCGCGAAGCAAACGTTCATTTGATCATTCTGTCCATAACGACCATAATCTTTACTTGCATAAAGATCTCTCAATTTTTGAGGTACATCGTAATCAAAAATGTTTGGGTTATCTTTTTCAATAATACCCTCAAGAGTTGTATAGTAATCGTAGGTTACAGCATTGCGAGCTTTATACCCCGCAACTTTACCAAAATGCACACGGAATGTTGAATTCGCATCAGCATAAAATACTTTATCAGATTCCATTGCCATTAAACCAGCCATATAAGTACGTTGTAACTTATCAACCTTATTTTTTAATTCAGAGTACTTTGGACTAATTGCAATCTTGTATAAATCAGCAATGCTCATTGCCATGATATAGGCAGGATCTTTAGCAATTTTCTTTGCATTTGATGGCTTATAGTTTGCTAACAGATTATCTAGCTGAGCCTTATTTGCCAATACTGATTTAGACATGGTTTTCTTAGCGTATGCTTTAAAATCACCTTTATATTTTTTAGCTACAACTTTCAATTCTTCTGGTAAGAACTTAGCCTCAACATTATCAAAATACATGCTCATCATTGCTTCCAATAACTTCTGATCTGTAGCTTTATTGTAGTTCTTATAAAAAGCAGCAGCTCTCTTTTGCAATCCTTTTACCTCTTTAGCAATACCTTCGGAGTCTTCTTTTTTAAGAGATACAAGCTTTTTAAATCTACCTGCAAATTTGATAACTTCTGATCCTGAAAAACCAGCTTCGATAGCATAATCACGAGCTAAACTGTATGGAGTCATCTCCTCGTAAATCCCTTTCATCTGACCAAGAATACCAGCATATTTTGCTTTTAGTTTCGCATCAGAATTAGCCCAAGTTTCAAACTTCTTCTCAAGTTCTTTTTTCTTTGCAATAGCATTTAAACGATCAAGTCCTTTGATCTCACCTTGCCATCTTTTCCAAGAGTTAGCAACACCTGCATATTTTGCTGAATACTGAATTCTAACCATTGGTGAAGCATCCATATCAGCACGCATAAGGTCAAGCTTCTTCGTTCTCAATTTAATTTTATGAGGGTTATCAACCTGTGTCATCAACTCAAGAGCATAGGAAGTCAAATACTCAGTTGTCGTTCCTGGGTAACCAAATACCATCGTAAAATCACCTTCGTTAATACCTTTCAACGAAATTTTGAAAGAATTTTTTGGCTTCAATGGTACATTTTCTTTTGCAAAAGATGCTGGTTTGTTGTCTTTGTTTGCGTAAATTCTAAACATAGAGAAGTCACCTGTATGACGAGGCCACATCCAGTTGTCAGTATCACCACCAAATTTACCAATTGCTGATGGAGGCGCACCTACTAAACGAACGTCTTTAAAGATTTCATATACTGATAAAAAATACTGATTTCCCGCGAAATAGGCTTTCACATTAGCACGGTACTCAGAATCTTTCTCTGTAGCAGTTTCAATTGCCTTAATGTTCTTTTTAATAATTTTTGTACGCTCTTCTTCTTTGGTATCATCATTAACACCTTTAAGAACTTCAGCAGTAACATCAGCCATACGAATTAGGAAAGAAGCGGTAATGCCTTCGTTTACCAATTCTTCACCTTTGTTCATTGCCCAAAAACCATCTTTTAGGTAATCATTCTCGAGTGTTGAGTGAGCCTGGATAGCACCATAACCACAGTGGTGGTTGGTAACAATAAGACCTTGATCTGAGATCAATTCTCCAGTACAGAAGTGACGGAATGGTCTACCTTCGCGTCCTAATCCAATTACAGCATCTTTCAAGCAAGCTTGATTAACGTCGTAAATATCCTCTGCAGTTAGCTTAAATCCAGCCTTCTGCATATCCTCAATATTGTACTTTTTCAAAAGCATAGGAATCCACATTCCCTCATCTGCTTTTACCTGATTACCGATTAATAAAAGTACGGCGGTCACTAATAATGTCAATTTTCTTAACATGGTTTGTTGTGAGTTTGTTATTATTATTCTAGTTGTCTTCTTTATAATTATAAATTAAGAATTATAAGTGATGAATTGATTTCGTCATTTAATTCTTAATCCTTTTATTATTCTTTGTTCTTAATAATTAATGACGAATTATCAATTACGAATTACGGGATTTCATAGTTTTCTGTATACTCCCAATTATTCTTAATAGTTCATCTATATCTTTTAGTAGACTTTCACTTTCATCCTTAGAAAGATAATCTGTATCTCGTAGTAATCGAATCCAATAATGTGTTTCTCTAGCCTCTTTATACGAAATTGTTAGTTTGGCAAAGAAATCTTTTTCACTTTGTCCTCCGATAGCCTCTTCAATATTAGCTCCTATTGAAGTTCCTGATCGTAATAGCTGTTTACTTAAAACGAATTCTTTTTTTACTTCTCGTAAATACTTAGATAACTTTACAATTCTAACTGCAAAAGCATAGCTTTTTTCTTGTATAACATTATCCTTTTTCATCACAATACGTAATTTTCAATTCGTAATTAACTATCTCCTAATTCATAATTAGAAAACACTTAGTTCTTGATACAAACGCTGAATAGGCAAGCCTACAACGTTAAAATAGGAACCTTCAATACCATCAATGCCTACAAAACCAATCCATTCTTGAATTCCATAAGCCCCAGCCTTATCGAATGGTTTGTAATTATCGATGTAATAGTCAATTTCTTCAAGACTAAGTTCCTTAAAATGAACATGTGTTTTTGTAGAAAAACTGACTTCCTTGTGTTTTGATTTTAAACAAACACCTGAAATAACCTGATGCGATCTTCCAGATAGCGTTTGTAACATACCAACAGCCTCATCCCTATTCTTTGGTTTTCCTAAAACAAGATCATCAACACATACAATCGTATCAGCCGTAATCACCAATTCCATCTCGTTTAAGTCCAGCTCAAAAGCCTCAGCTTTAAGCTTAGCCAAATAAATTGGAATCTGTTCCCCTTTTAAATGCTCAGGATAGACTTCCTTAACATCTTTGGTCTGAATTTTAAAATTTAGTCCCAACTCTTTCAACATCTGATGACGTCGTGGCGACTGAGAAGCCAATATCAATTGATAATTTTTTAAATTATTCAACATAGGTTTTCTAATGATGAATTATAAATGATAGATTATAAATTATACTCCTTTACTAATCCTTTTTCTTCTTACTTGTGATAATTATACTACGAAGTAATTTCAGCTCCGATAGATGTTCCAGACCTTAATATTTGTTTGCTAAGCACATATTCCCGTTTCTCATCGCATAGATATTTATAGAGATGAACTATACGTATGGCAAATTGAAACGATTTTGTCTTTACCGTATTTTCATTCATCACTTATAAATTATAATTCATAATTTCCCCAAGATATGATTGACTACAAATGCGTATGAAATACCAGCAAGAATAGCCATTCGTAATAAAAACACTCCAAATTTCAGGCTTTCATCTTTTTTCAATCTAATGACTAAATAAGATAGTAAAAATAATGGGATGATAATTAAAAGGCTGAAATACCAAGGTGTAATCTTATCCATGGGTGCATTTAAAAATTGGTACCACACACCAAAAACAGAAATGCTTAAGAATAAAATTAAGCCAACAATAATTGATTTGGTCCATTTAAAACCAATCACAAATGGTAAGCTTCGTCTGCCAATTTCCTTATCGCCTTTTACCGATATTAAGTCACGTATAAACTGATGAATTAGTACTCCAAAAAAAGCAAAGAATGAAAATGCTCCAACCCAATATAAAAGATAATCGAAGTTGGTTTTTGATGCGACCAAAACCTCAGCATAGGTTTTATTTAGAGGTGGAATCTCGAAAATAACAACCAGGAAAGGGATGGCAGCACAAATAAAAGCTAAAACTAAATTCCCTAATATGAAATGGTTTTTATAAGACGTTGAATAGAACCACAATAATCCTCCTGCCATAAAAAAGATTAAAACAAATTGCCAATGTCCAACTTTATAGGATACGTAACCTCCCAGAAGTAAACCTATAAAACTAAAAATCTGATGCAACATGAGTGAAATTCGACGGCTTATTCGTCTTCCTACTATCACATCACGTTTATTTAAACGATCGGCTTTACAATCAAAATAATCATTAATAATGTAGCCCCCAGCCGCAATAAAAAGAGTCGCCATCACCAAAATCGCGAAATTTAAATCGCTTAGTTGAAGTTGAATTTCATTAATTGCCAGAATAGGCTGAATAATAAAATACCGCATTACATACTGTGTTAATGCAATAATAATCAGATTGGGAAAGCGAATCAGTTTTAGTAGGCTGAGCATTATAGAATAAAGTTAAAGTGAAAAAGATTAAAGTAAAGAAGTGATTCTGTTCGTCAACTAATAAACGAGAATATTAAATACTTTGAATCTTTGTATCCGTTGCAAACCAGTTGCCATGAGCACGAAGTACCTGCTCCATTACATCGCGAACCGCCGCACAGCCACCATCCATATCTGAAATATAAGATGAAATTTCTTTTATTTGAGTCACTGCATTCTTAGGACATGTTGGAACACCTACTCGTTGCATGACCTCGTAATCAGGTAAGTCATCACCCATATACATAATATTCTCTTCTGCAATATCATGTTTAGATAGAAAATCTTCGAAATCAGCAATCTTATCTTTTGAAGACATGTAAATATCCTGTACCCCTAGGCCACGGTAACGTTTCTCAACCGCATCAGACGTACCTCCTGTTATAATCGCAACAGGATAACCTTTCTTCACAGCATATTGAATAGCAAAGCCATCTTTTGTATTTGCTGTTCTCAACAATTCTCCATCAGAGTCTATGGTGATACACTCTGTAGACAATACTCCATCCACATCGAAAATGAAAGCCTTAACTTTCATTAAATCTTCTTTAAAAAAGGCCATATTTATTTAATTTTTACTTTTTGTTACGCATGAGTCATTCAAACTCTTATTCATTGATTATCTTCATTATAATCAATCATTATCCTTCGAATGCAAGTGATAAATACTTTCACTCACAAATTTATACAATTTTTGAAAATCAGGATGCATATTTAGACTTTCCTCATGTGCTTTTATAACATCTTCGTCGAAACGAACTGCTGGTCCGGTTTGAGCATCTTTGGCAGATATTTCCTGCACCTTCTCCGCTGTTTCCAAAATTAGAGGTTTTAGCAACTCGAAATCCATGCCTTCGTCTTGAAGCAATTCTTGCCCAATATGATACATGTGATTCGTAAAATTACAGGTAAACACCGCAGCCATATGCAATTGCTTGCGCTGCTTTGAAGAAATCAACTGAACCGAATTTGAAATCTTCTTCGCCATACCTACAAGCTCTAACTCTATAGCTGACTCATTGGCTTCTATACAAATTGGAATGTTTGAAAAATCTACTTGACGAACTTTAGAGAATGTTTGCAGGGGATAAAACACCCCATAATTAGAGGTATAAGTTTCGAATACTGACATGGGTAAGCTTCCTGCCGTATGTACCAATAACTTATTTTTAAGTTGTAAAGTCTCTAAGGCTGATGATAAAGCCTTATCGCTTAAAGCGAATATGTAAATATCCGCATCGCGACGAACCTCATCAAATGAACAACAGGCTTCAGCTCCAACTTGCTTCCCTAATGTTTCAGACGAAACTTGCGTTCTGCTATAAACCTGACAAATATTATAGTTCGCACTTTTTAAAGCCAAGGCCAAATGTGTTGCCAGATTTCCTGCTCCTACAAAAACAACATTTCTAATCATTCCATTTTCAATATTAAACAATAGCAAATATACAATAATACACTTTATGCATATTGAGGTGCAAGTTAATACAAAATACGTTTTGATTGGATTTGATCTTATCAGAAGCTTTATTTTTCAAAAAAAGAGGTAAAACCTAAGTTTTACCTCTAAAAAAATAAACCACTTACTTTCTTACTCTAAATTACCAAGGTTGTCAAACACGTAATCTAAAACATTTACTTTTTTTACAACGTCTCTTTATTTCCTTTTGTATCCACTCTATAGAAGGATTCATTCTCTATCAATAATGCTTGTGCCTCATCATGATGATCGACATCTACCCTCACAATTCTGCCGTTAAAATCGGTTGAAATTTGATTAACAACGCAGTGTCCAACAATAACTCTTTTAACATTATAAAAGTGTAAAAGTGCATCTAAGTCTTGACTCGACATTTTAAGGTAATCTTTATAATCAACCACCATACCTCGATACCACACCAATCCCATTCTTCCATATAAGAAATCAACCAGTTCAATACCTTCACGAACACTCCTATCAATTCCAACATAAGGAATCGCTGCACTGTTTATTTCTTCTATCGAAAGTTTTCTACTTAAGAGCTCTTTGCTTAAACCGGCATGAACAAAAACACAATCACCAATCTTAGTCATTAAGTTTTTTGTTCTTAGCCATTTTCCCAGCTCAGTATTTTCTCCATATAGATCCTTGTATCCAATAGCCAAACTTCCAGCTATAGCTCTATACTTTTGTTGCGTGTATTTCCAACTGGCACGTAACAACATATCTTCATGATTCCCAATTATAAAATGAACTTTACCTCCAGCTTTTTCAGCTTCAGATTCAAGCTTATAAATTAACCAAAGAACTTGTGTTACATAGTTTCCTCTATCTACAAAATCGCCATTAAGAACAAGGTGCCCATTCCCGAATATCCATTTATAATCTTCATCAATAACTTTATTCGACTTTAGTAAGTCTACAAAAGCGCTTATGTTCCCTTCAATATCAGCAACAACAAACATTTTATCAGCTTTAGGATAGCTTGACCTTTGAATACGATTCTCCTTTAGTTGAACTTTAAATGCTTTATATGGTTCTGGCAATTCAACTTTCAAATCTGTTTTCGAACTGATATTTTCACGAACAAGTTCATTCTTATCATTGACTGAAACAGATTCTACTTTATCTTCAGAATAGAAAATATAAGGTCCATCAACGCCATTGTATAGGTCGATATGATCTGCTAGTATGGCCATTACTTCCTTATCGACATATTTATTCACATAATACAAAACATCATGCCCCTCAGAGTTTTTCGCATATAAGTCAGCACCCTTATCAATCAAAAGTCCCAGAACTTCTAACAGCTTATATTTAACCGCATACATCAATGGTGATTTCGATGACTTTGTGGTACTCATGGTATTAACATCGGCATCACTTTCAATTAAAAACAGCGCTATAGAGGACTCTTTCTCCTTTATCGCATAATTCAATAAGGAATAGCCTGAAGAATTAGTCATATTTAAATCAGTAGAAGCATCAACTTCAGATTTAAACTGTTCAAATTTGCCTTTTGCAATAAGCTCGAATAATTTATCGCCAGCTGAATCTTTTACTTTGGTGCACATAACAAAAGCAAGTGCCAATAATAAAACGAAGTATGGTGTCTTTTTCACTTTTCTTGATTTGAGTTGAAAAAAAGAGGCTGTTTAAAACGCAAACATCAAACAGCCTCTAACTTTACTAACTTTAGGGTTGGAAAAATCTTAGTTGAACAAACTATAGTATCAATTAATAGCCTGAATTTTGAATCATATGGTCTCCATTTACATTCATTTCCTCTTGTGGAATAGGGAAAACAGCCAAATCATCAGTATACTCAAGAACTGTTTTAGTTTCTCGAACGATATTTCTTTTATTTCTAATTAAATCAAAGAATCTATGTCCTTCAGCAACTAATTCTTTTCTTCTTTCTTCCAGAACACGGTCAAGATTAACATCAGCTTCTGCTACTGTGTTAGCAGGATTTCCACGTTCAACAATCGGATTTAAGTATTTAATTGCATTGGGTTTATCGTTATTTTTAACTGCAGCTTCAGCAGCAATTAAATATACCTCAGACAATCTAATAACAGGAACAGAACTTGTATTAGTAGCCGAGTTTAAAGGACCATCTCCTTTTAAATAAGCTTCAACCACAGATAAAGTATTACCTATACCAGGGTACTTAAGCACTCTTCCGTTGGGACGCTTTGAAGATTTAGACTCTTGCAAAAGATTATATCTCACATCATTTACATCAGCAGACATAAAACTCACAAAACTCTTAGCAGATCCGAAAGAACCATAACTATCAGGATCAGATATATTTGCAACAGATTCACCTCCTCCATTATCTTCTGCACTATTTATTACTGAAAGAATAGATTCTGATGTAGATGTTGAAGACCAAGAATTAACATACTCTTTATTGATAATCAATTTATATGGGCTATTTTCGATAACATCAGTAGCAAGCTCATAAGCTTTTGGATTATTCTCCATATACAAATAAACACGAGACAATAAGGCTTTCACTCCATAAGCATTCAAGAAACCATCTTTTCTCGATGTTCCTAACATTGGGATAGCCGCTTCAAACTCATCAACAATAAATTGATACGTTTCTTTTACAGTGTTTCTTTGAAGAAAATCGTATTCACCAAGTACTTCTTCTACAATAGGAATACCTAAATCAGCATCATCAGCCAAGGGATATTGTTTCGCAAAAATCCTAGCCAAGTCGAAATGAAACAAAGCTCGTAAAGCACGTGCATGACCAATTAATTCTTGCTTCTTTTCTATATCTTCTTCTTTTTCAACTGTTATCTTATCAAGAAAATATAAACAACTATTAGCTTTCCTAATTGCTGTAAATAGAACTTTCCACATATCAGAATCAAAACTGTTCGCATCATAGTCAAAATCATACTCATCATCTAGCCTGCTGCCATTAATAAGTCCCATATCATCGGCTCTTACATCATTTTTCATGATAAATGAACCATTATAATAATCGGCTGATTGCAAGCTATTATATGTTCCTCTTACAAGAAGTTCGACCTCTTGTAATGAATTTATTTCTTCAGGCAGTTGTGAAGAACTTGGTGATTGATCTAAAAAATCTTCACTACACGAGAAAAAGAATGCAGCAATAAAGATTGTTAGAACTATATTTATTTTTTTCATATGTCTATAATTGTTTTTTATTTAACTCATGAGAATCATCCTAGCCATAATCTTTTAAATAAAAGATATACCAAGGCTATTATCATGTTTATATCTTATATAAAAATTCATTAAATTAAAATTCAACTGAAATTCCAAATGTTACTGTTTTATTATTTGGCATTTCAAACCCAATAAAGCCACTAGGTGATTGTTCTGGATCAACCAAATCTTGCGAAGCAAAAGTAAGTAGATTAGTACCCTGAACATAAAATTTCACTGAAGTCAAACTAGCTTTTTTAACCAATGATGATGGTAAGTTATATGCTAAACTTATGTTCTTTAAACGAATGTAATCGTTGTCCATTAAAAATCGCGACGACGGTTTATATGATTTTTTATTTCCGCCCCAAATTGGTTTTGGATTCTTAGAAACATCACCAGGCTTTTCCCAATAATCAGTTTGAGTTGCAGGCAAAGCATATTTATAACTTTTGTATCCATCGTTCCATAAAGAGCTACCATGTATATGATAGATTTGACCTCCTACTGAGAAATTAAATAGAAAAGACAAATCAAAACCCTTATACGAGAAGTTATTACCTATACTACCAAAAAAGGTAGGGTCTGGGCTTCCCATTTCAACTTGTTCCGTCTCCTTATAGTTATTTGTTGTTTCATCCGAAACTGTTTTATTCCCATTTTCATCGGTATTCACTTTATACCACAAAGGATCTCCATTTTCAGAATCAACACCCGCCCAAGGCAAAAGGTTATAAGTATAATACGGAAGGCCTTCTTTTTTAATCGTATAAGAATCTGTTTCATCAGATAACAACTTAGTGATCTTATTATCTAAGAATGAGATATTGAAAGTAGTATTCCAATGAAAATCATCTTTAACAATATTTTGAGTGTTCAGTTCGAACTCAAAACCTGTATTCTCCATTTCACCAACATTTCTCATTACAGAACTAAAACCTGTAACAGTAGAAATATTTTTAGCCATTAATAAATCTGATGTTGTACGCTTAAAATAATCGATAGACCCAGCTATTCTATTCAAGAAACCAAAATCAAAACCAAAATTTAAATTGTGATTTTTCTCCCATGTCAAATTATCATTACTCAACTGAGACTCAGCACCTGCTGGCTGTCCAACATATTTTGAAGTATACCCATACAATGGTAAATGATCGTAATAGCCACTTGGCAGGTTACCACTTGTACCGTATGATGCTCTAAGTTTTAAATTATCAATCACACTGATATTCTTCATAAATTCTTCTTCTGACATTCTCCATGAACCAGATACAGAATAAAAGTTAGCCCAGCGCTCGTTTGCACCTAGTTTTGAAGAACCATCTCTACGGAAACTTCCTGAGAAGTAATATTTCCCTTTATAATCATAATTCAAACGAGAGAAATATGATATTATCGATTTTTCAGATGATGAACCCCCTACTGAAACAGGAGAAGCTGCTACTGACAATGTTTTAAGGTTATCGTTTGGTAAGTTTTGCCCTAAAGCAGATAAATATGAATATTTAGTGCTTGATACTTCATAACCTCCAAGCAAATTGATGTTATGATCCTCATTAATGATTTTATCGTAGACAAGAGTCGTAGAGGATGTTAAGTTTATATTCTTTTTATTGGTTCTATTAATTTGCCCTTTAACCTTAGCTCCTGAAGCTGAATAAGGCGACCTGTATCTATTTGCATCAGAATCAATCCAGTCGTACATTGCCGTAGTTCTAGCCGTAAGATTATTTGTGATCTTTAGTTCTGCCCAAGCACTTGTCATACTTCTAAAAATCTGATTATCATTACTAGTTTTTTCATAATGATCAAGGAGATTATACGCATAACCATCCTTCAATTTAGGCGTGTAGTTCCCATCCTCATCGTATGGAGTAACGGTAGGCCATGATTTTCTGACATAAGAATAGAATGGATTTGTGTATGTATTACTACCAACAACTACATCCTGATCTGTTTGTGCCAACAACACATTAGCACCAAATTTCAATTTATCCGAATACTTATGAGTTAGATTAATTCTACCTGATTTTCTCTTTAATTGTGAACAAAAAGCAACACCTGTTTGATCAAATATATTGGCTGATATATAGAAGGTTGTCTTTTCATTTCCTCCAGAAGCAGAAAGTTCTGTATTTTTAGTTATTCCTGTTCTAAAAAGGGCATCTTTCCAATCGAAATAGCCATCTTCAGGCTTAGAATATTCATAATGATCTAGATAATCTTCAATTTTTGCATCGTCATATCCTTTATTCCTCATTGCATCAGTATGAGTACGAACAAAGTCATCGCCCGAAGCAGTTTCTAAATTATCCGTTGCAAAGTCCGAGAAACCAATTGCATGACTTAATTTAATTTTTGTTTTTCCACCTTTACCCTGTTTGGTTGTAATAAGAATTACACCATTCGCAGCCAGAGAACCATAAAGAGAAGCAGCAGCTGCATCCTTTAAAACGGTCAGTGTTTTAATATCCCCTGGATTTAATGTTGATAAAAGATTTCCTCCTGTACTTAAAGAGTTTGTTGCCATAGGAACACCATCAATTACATATAAAGGAGAACTTGATGCAGAATAAGAACCTCTACCACGAATACGAATTGTTGTTGCAGAACCAGGCTGCCCCGAGCTACTGCTAACTTGCACACCCGAAACCATACCAGTAAGTGCTTTTTCGACAGAACTAACGGGAACTTTACTTATAGCATCTGAACTTACAGTTGCAGCAGCTCCAGTAAATGAAGACTTTTTGGCAGTACCATATGCAACCACCATAACCTCATCTAAATCCTTAGAATCAATTACCATGCTCACATTAATGATATTAGAACTACCAATCGTAATCTCTTGTGTTTGCATTCCTACCGAAGAAAACACCAAGACACCACCAGTCGTATTCAATTCAATAGAGTAATTTCCGTCAATATCAGTCGATGCCCCATTTGTTGTTCCTTTAACAACAACAGAAACTCCTGGTAGACCCAGACCATCCTGTTCGGCAGTAACATTTCCAGTTATTATTCGATTTTGGGCATTTACTTGCACAAAAAAGAATGTCAATAAAACACTTAAAAGTGCCATTCTAAGAATTATAAAATTCTTTTTTTTCATAAGCATACTCATGCATTTTTGGGTTAGTAAAAAGGGTTAGTTTGATTTATTCTGTAAGTCTCGCTCATTTTTTTTTATGAACGAAAAAAACAGGATATACAAGCTTAATACAGGCCCTTTTTCTTATGATACAAAATGCATACAGACAAAAGCAATCTCCTAACAAACAGGACGGTAAACGAATGCTGTCTTTAAAGAACTATTACACATAAATAGCCCTAAAGCTCTAATAAAATGAAATATTTATTGAAGATATGACAGATGGTTCAGGTAAGGAAACGATGATTAATTAGGTTGATTGGGCTTTGGGATTTTGTTTAATATTTTCGAACTTGATCGTAGAAATGTTTAGGTTTTAGGTAGACCCGAAATAGTCGAATTTCAACCGATCGATTTACGACAGAATGCACTTAGAGGGAATTTAGGTCAAAGTCCAATTTTCAATACAATTCAGGAGTCAATAGTGGCCTCTGATTTACAGAAACCATTAAAGAATTCAGTAAAACTGATATCTGTATTGGCAATACCCAATTTCTTACGAAGGCGAGTTCTTGCCACATTAATACTATGCGGTGTTTGTTTGGTTATAAACGAAATTTCTTTGGTATTTAAATCCAGTTTCAAAAAGGCAATTAGCTTCCTCTCATTACTCGTTAGATTTGGAAACGTAGTGGTTAAGCTATTAAAGAAATCACTATTGAGCTGTTCGAATCGATAATCCAACTCTTCAAACATTGAGTTGTTCTTATTAAGCTCAATGTTTTTAACCACGTCTAAAACAGCCTTTTCTCTTTTATTGGGAGATAGATTAATTGCTGATTTAAATTCAGATGCCACCTCATCCATAAAGCTGCTTTTTTCTCTAAGGCTAATCATGGTGCTTGTTAATTCCTTCTTCTGACAAATGATATTTTCCTCGAGAATATGCTTTTCAAGTTTCATTTTTTCTTGTCGCAACTTATTCTTTTTATTGCGCATGGATATAAAAACAAGTAGGAATGATAAGATAACAAGTGTGATTAACAATGATGAAAGCATAATCACATTAGAATTCTTAGCTTTTTGTAATTCTATTTCTCTATCCTTTAATTGCTTATCTACCTTATAGGAACTTTCAATATTTACAATTCTTCTGGCTTGATTGATATTAAACAAACTATCGCTGGTTTCTTTATAGCGTTTAAAGTAGTCTAAAGCGACTTTATACTTCCCTTTCAACTCTGCTATTCTATACAAATAAAGGTAGTCACTATTACTATCAATCAGGGACCCTAATTCATTTGACAAGTCTAAAGCTTTCTTATAATAAAACTCGGCAGAATCGTAGTCTTTACTCGAATAATATATAAATCCCAACGTATTATATCTTAAACAAAATGCCTTAGAGTTCGTCTTTTCACCCAATAATTTGATGCTTTTTTGTATATAATAATGCGCTGTATCAAACTGAGATATTTTAGCGTATACCATCGCAATATTATTATACTGAGTCGATAATGAAGCATTGGAACTAGAGTGATTCACTTTAATATCAACACTTTTCTTATAATAGTCAAGCGCAATATCATATTCCTCCAAATTATTATAGATGATGCCAATAAGATTATACGATGTAGCTATTGATCGAGCATTACCATTCTTTTTATGGATCTCAAGAGATTTCATGTAATAAGCTAGAGCTTCTTTATAATCTTTTTGATATTTATATACAGAACCTAAAGTGTTATATACCCCAGCTATATCATTACCTGATCCCTTATTTTCTTCCAATAACTTAAGACTCTCCAAGGCATTTTCTACTGCCAAAGAATAGTTACAAATTGTTTTATATATGGAAGCTATCCGGTTTTTATTATAGGCTACTTTAATGATATCCTTAGCCAGTATATAACCTTCATTCGATTTCTCGTAATATTCTATCGCCTTACTGTATTCATATAATCTTTTATATTCTCGAGCTATTTTTCCATAAATATTAGCACTCTGTTTTTTACTTAAATCTAGATTCAATAAAGATGCATATTCCGAAATGGCTTTTGAATTGTTTCTAACAAAAGAGTAGTAACTGGCTCGCTTATATCGATAAGCATAAATGGCTTTCTTGTTCTGTAATTTCGCAGCTTCGTTTTCAGCCTTCGTAATTACTTCCAGAATTTTACTGGTGTCGTTAGCGTAATAATAATCTATTATTTCATCATAAACCTCAAACTTCTCTAATTCAGAATCGACGCTGACACTTCTATACAACAAGCTATCTATATCTACAGAATGAGCAGATATGGAAACAAATAGCAAACAAAAAAAACTGGATAATCGAAACACAAGCACTGGGGTGTTAGTCATGAAAAGAAAAAAGTCTATGCTACTAATATAGATGTATCGACTCACATTTCAAGGCAAAAACCAAATAGGCTTTTTAACTTAGAATTAATTAAAATTAAGCGCAAATGTCTAAAGAGAGTTTATACCCAAAAACTTTAAGGCTACAAAATCACGAAGTATAAACCCTTAAAGTGTATGTAGATCTGAATAAGTTCTGATTAATTATAACGTTTAAATCAATCCCAATTCTTCAGGCGAGGCGGCAATATTTTTCAAAGGCACCTTACCTTTATCTATCATCTTGAAAAGATGTTTGCATGCGCCCTTTAAATCGTCATACATATCTTCGGCAACCAAAACAAGACGATCGTTATGCCATTGCAAATGTTGCAAGTCATCGGTTTGTTTATCACGAGAAATCAAATGAAGCGATTTACTTGGAACAAAGGAATGGGTTAACTGGTTTCTCAATCTATCGTACAACCAATGATCATTGTTTACCACGCGATATTTATTACCCATTAGGATATTTAGTGCTTTTGAAAATCGCTTGGATGATTGAGCTTTTGCCTTCATTGGCTTGTTATCGAGAAAACAACCCAAGGCTTCAACAGCCTGCCCCATTAGGATAAACGAGAAGAAATAAAAGCCTTCTTTTTGCAATCGACCAATCTCATCGATAAAAATTCTCGATATAAATTCCTTTTCTTGTTCTGCCTTTATTTTATCCATCTCACAAACTTAAAGGATTTGCCCGATATTAGCGATTATAAATAACGAAAATCTGCTACGTTGCATATAAAACCCTTTCCGTTGGGGAGATTCACACTTCAGTTCGGTAAAGTAGGCTTCAGTTCTTAGGGATACCCTATCAGTTAGATAAGGGAGGTGCTCAGTTAGGTAGAGGTACCCTTCCGTTGCACATGGCAGGTGCTCAGTTGGGACAAGATCCCCTTCAGTTAGACAACTGAAAAACACAAATAACCAACGGAAATATTAAAATCAACTACCACGAACGAGAAAATATTACGGCTAAGTAATTCTTAAATATTTGTACATTTGCCCAACATACTAATAGAGCAAATTCGAACACTCCATCACAATCATATGAAACGAGCCCTGCTTAAAGCTTTTCTTTCACAGGAAATGTCCATAGGCGACTTCCATATGGCAAAATATGAATTCATAAACATATGAAAGGTAAACTGTATTTAATACCAACCACATTAGGCGATTCGGGTCTCGATGCGGTTATTCCTAAAGACATTCAGGAACTGATTCCAACAATCAAGCATTTTATTGTTGAGAATATTAGAACGGCTCGTCGTTATCTTAAAAAAGTAGATCGCACGATAGAAATTGATGAGATAAGTTTCTATGAATTGAATAAACACAGTTCTCCTGAAGCGATTTCGGGATACTTAAAAGCGATTAAGGAACACGATATAGGTATTATTTCAGAAGCGGGTTGCCCTGGCGTTGCCGATCCGGGTGCCGATGTAGTTAAGTTGGCTCACGAAAGAAATATTAGAATCATACCTTTGGTTGGCCCTTCTTCTATCTTGCTTTCGCTGATGGCTTCGGGTTTTAACGGACAGAGTTTTGCTTTTAACGGCTATATTCCGATTAAAGATGGTGAACGCGCAAAAAGAATCAAACAAATGGAGATGCGTTCTGTTAACGAGAATCAAACTCAGATTTTTATCGAAGCGCCTTACCGCAATATGAAATTGCTGGAAGATTTAGCCAAAGAATGTAGTGCTGGGACTAAAATATGTGTGGCGGTTGATATCACTTTAGAAACGGAATTCATCAAAACGCTTCCAGCAAAACAATGGAAAAACGAAATGCCTGAATTACACAAACGACCTACTATTTTTCTTTTGCACAAGAATAAGTAGTGGTTCATTAAACAAACACAATAAGGGAATTAATTCCCCATAATTACAAAATTTCCAGAATAAACATATTTTAAGGTCATTGTGGGAATTATGAAAATTCTGTCATTCTGTGAATGTTTTTTGTTATCTAGGAAAAGTTTATGCTTTGAATGATGTTTTCAAGGCTAGAAATATATAAAACGAGCCCACTCCTGTCAAAAGAATGGGCTCATTATTTATATCTATTTCAATAGACCTACAAGCTCTTATAAAAGGCAGGTAATTCTTTTTTAAACTTTGCGATAGCTTTCGGCATACTTTCATAAGTACGACCACCAGCAGCGTTAATGTGCCCACCGCCATTGAAGAAGTCACGAGCCATTTGGTTGATTGGAATATCACCTTTTGATCGGAAAGAAATTTTTACCGTATCATCCTTCTCCATAAAAATGACTGAGATATTGATTCCTTTTATAGATAATGGATAATTCACAAAACCTTCGGTATCGCCATCCTGATATTCAAAAGCCGCAAGCGTCTCCTTCGTCAAATGAATAATGGCAGCTTCGTACTCTGGCAAGAGTTCCATGCCTTCGTTCAAGCAATAACCTAACATTTTCATGCGATGAGCCGAGTAATTGTCGTAAATTTTATCGTGAACCTTTGCCTTATCGATCCCCTTAGCCATTAAATCACCTACAACCTGATAAATGCGCTCATTCGAAGAATTATAACTCAATCCTCCTGTATCAGTTATGATTCCTGTGTAAAGACACTCAGCAATATCTTTATCAATTTGGTCGTTTCCTCCTATAGCATCGATAAATTCATACACCATCTCGCAAGTTGAACACATAGCCGTGTCAGAAATTGTAATATCTGCAATATCTTCTGGCATTGGGTGATGATCGATCATGATTTTTGTAGCCTTATGTGGCTCCAAAAGTTTTCCGATATCACCAGAACGTTTAAACGAATTGTGATCAAGAATAAAAATTAAATCAGACTCATTTACATATGCTGTACAAGCTTCTTCAGCTTTCTCAAAAACGTCCAATTCATCATTGCCATGCAACCAAGTTAAAAACTCAGGATAAGCATTAGGACAAATTGCTTTCACTTGCTTCCCTAGCTTTTTCAAGTATCGCATTAATGCTAACGACGAGCCTATGGCATCACCATCGGGTCCTGCATGAGGAACAATTACAATTTGCTTTGAATTCTGGATGTATTCTTTAGCTGATAAGCTCAGCTCTATGTTTATTCTATTCTGCATCATCTTATTTTTTCGCTCTAACAATTCAAGTTTGCTAAATTACTCATTATTTTAAAAGAATTGGAAATAAAGTTCAACTGACTTTAGTAGACATAAGATAGCTAGCAATGGCTGTACATCTTGTGATTCATCGATTAATTCTTAATATTCAACAAACCAATCTCTCCACCATATCAACCCTTTAGAAGATCATTATTATTTTTCTTGCATTTTTATTTAGATTGATTAAATTTGTTTCACTAACCAAAAAAAGAGAAATATGAGAAGTGATAGAACTTTTACAATGATAAAACCCTATGCTGTTGCTAAAGGCTATACAGGTGAAATTTTAGCTGAAATTACAAAGGCTGGCTTTAGAATTATAGCTATGAAATACACTAAAATCAGCAAGGAACATGCCGAAGTATTTTATGAAGTTCATAAGGATCGTCCATTTTATGGCGAGCTGACTGGCTTTATGAGTTCGGGACCAATTGTAGCCGCAATTCTTGAAAAAGATAATGCCGTTGCTGATTTTAGAAAATTAATTGGCTCAACGAACCCTGATGAAGCTGAAGAAGGAACAATTCGAAACCTATTTGCTGACTCGATGTCGAAAAATGCCGTTCATGGTTCTGACAGCGATGAAAATGCTTGTATTGAAGGTGCATTCTTCTTCTCTAGTTGTGAGATTTTCTAAGAATTTCTTTCAAGAAAAAATTGATAAAGGTTTAAAGAGTTCCACAGCTTTTTAAACCTTTTATCTTACCACAATATCGTCGATAATTCTGTCACCAACTTCCTTATTAAGAGCCTGAACTAAGCCTGTTTTTATCAACATTAACTCATTGCGAACTATAGATGATCGTACTTGAACAAATAGTTTTCGATTCTTGATATAAAGATTAGTCGTCGCATTCGCCACGTTTTTACCAATCACCTTCTCCCAAGTCTTAATTAACTCCAGCTCTTTAAGTTTCACATCTAAGCCTTGCTCTTTTAAAACAAGCTTTACAATTTCTTCTATTTTTTGTGTTTTCGAGCGGCGCATAGTTAAAGGTAATAAGGATAAAAGTAAAAAAGGGTAAAGGTTAAAGTAGAAAATATAGATATCAATAGAGATACTTAAACATCGACAACTGCACCTTGGTCAATTGCAAAGAGTTTATAGGTAAGGTCTGAACTTGATAAAATTTGATCCAGATGGTCGCGATTCGTATCGGAAATAAAAATCTGACCAAATCGATCTTCTGAAACCAAGTGGACAATTTGCTCAACACGTTCAGCATCCAATTTGTCAAAAATATCATCGAGTAATAGTATCGGATTGTAATCTGACAATTTCTTGATAAACTCAAATTGTGCCAATTTTAAAGCAATTAAATATGTTTTTTGCTGTCCCTGCGATCCCATTTTCTTAATGGGATAATCACCCAAAGAAAGCGTTAAATCGTCTTTATGAATACCAACTGTTGTATATTGCATAATCTGATCTTTCAATCGTGCATGGCGCAATAGGTCTCTCATTTCATGATCATTCAATTGAGATTTATATTCCAGTTTCACAATCTCGTTACCTTGCGATATCACATTGTAGTATTCCTGAAAAACAGGCATTAGCTTATTCAAAAAATCTCGACGCTTTTCATGAATCGATGCTGATAGAATAATCATTTGCTCATCCCAAATACTCAAGCTATCCTCATCAAATTTACCTCTGCGAGCAAAATCTTTAAGCAATTTATTACGTTGCAAAATCACACGATTGTATCGAATCAAATCATCAAGGTACTTTCTATCGTACTGCGAAATCACGCTATCCATATACTTTCGTCTCTCATCGCTACCATCGGTTATCAAGCGCACGTCAGCAGGAGAAACCATTACAATAGGAAGAAGTCCGATATGCTCTGACAGCTTTTTGTACTCCTTCTTGTTTCGTTTAAAATTCTTTTTTTGACCTCGTTTCACGCCACAGTAGATCAACTCGTCCATATCCTGACGTTTGTAACTTCCCTCAAGAACCATAAAGAGTTCCTCGTGTTTGATGTTCAACTGATCGGTAGAGTGAAAGTAGCTCTTGCAAAAGCTCAAATAATAAACAGCATCAAGCAGGTTCGTTTTCCCCATACCATTATTACCTATAAAACAGTTAATCTTAGGAGATAGTTCTATTTCCAACTCTTTTATATTCTTGTAATTTATAAGGGATAGGCGCTCTAAGTGCATATATTTTATTTTTGCTTTAAGGACAAAACAATCTGAATTTATGTTCAGATTTTTAATTCCGCCTCAAAAATACGAATAAATTCAGATACAGACTTAAATTCACGCGTTATTCATAGTCGAATTGCCTTCACTTTTTATACAAAAGATGTCGAATTATTCGCAAAAAAAATTACATTTGCGTTAGCAAAAAATAAAACATTAAATATTTCTAATATGTCTGCAAACAAAAACGATCAGGTTCACGAAGATAATTTTGAAAACTTAGAAGAAGCTTTAAGTAGAACCGAACAATATATTGAGAAGAATCAACAAAAATTAACTTATATCGCATTGGCTATTATTGTTGTAGCTGTTGGTGTTTTTTCTTACCAGAAATACTACAGAGTACCTTTAGAGCAAAATGCACAAGTTGAAATGTTCCAAGCACAACGTTATTTTGAAGTAGACTCATTTAACCTTGCAATTAATGGTGACGGTAACTATGATGGTTTCCTTGATATTATTGACAATTACGGATCGACTGCAGCTGGTAATTTAGCTTCTTATTATACAGGTGTATCATATCTTCACCTTGGCGAATTCCAAAATGCAATCGACTATTTAGAAGATTTTTCTTCAGATGATTTCATGCTATCTTCTTTAGCTAAAGCGGCTATTGGTGATGCATATATGGAACTTGGTAACAACGAGAAAGCGGCTTCAAACTACATGTCTGCTAGCTCTATCAATACAAATAACTTTACAACGCCTATTTATCTTCAAAAAGCGGGTATCGCTTACGAGATTACAGGAAATTATAAAGATGCATTAGCTGCTTACGAAACTATCGAGAAAGATTTCAAAAAATCTTCTGAAGCTCGTGACATCGAAAAGTATATTACTCGTGCAAAATTAAAGTTGAAATAATCAACTCATTCAGATATAAAAAAGCGAAGATCATTGATCTTCGCTTTTTTTGTGCTCCTACTCTACTGTGTAATGCCCTCTAAAAGGTTTTCAACATCGCCAGGTGTACTCATAAGCTTTATAAAGATCTCCTTAACCAAACCAGAATATAAAGCTTGAATCCTTCTATGAAACCCTATCACCATAACAATCCACACCTATTTCAGTTCTCTGTTAATTAAAAAAAATAGAATTTCAGGTACAAAAAAAGCCCCCCGAAGGGAGCCCGAACCTAGATATAATTGGTTTAGTTGGTATTAATCAATCTTCTCTAATTGAACTGTAAAGTGTCTCATAATTGGAGCCTCGTCAACAATTTTGAAACCGTGCTTAATATCCAATCTACGATCGTATACATTCTTAAAAGCAGCTGCAATCACATCCATATGGTTATTGGTATAGGTTCTTCTAGGAATAGCTAAACGCAATAACTCTAAGTCTGGATAACGATTTTCTCTTGTCTCAGGATCTCTATCAGCTAGAATGGTTCCTATTTCAACACCACGGATACCAGCCTCTAAATACAATTCACAACCTAAAGTTTGTGCTTGATACTCTTCCTTAGGAATGTGACCTAGAATTTTCTTAGCATCAACAAAAATAGCATGACCACCAATTGGCTTTTGGAAAGGAATACCATACTCTTCAAGTTTTGAACCTAGATACTCTACTTGTTTAATACGCGTTTCAAGATAATCGAACTCTGTCCCTTCATCTAATCCTTGAGCCAAAGCATTCATGTCACGACCAGACATACCACCGTAAGTCACATAACCTTCGAACATGATATTATAAGTAGAAGCCTGTTTCCAAAGTTCTTTGCTTTTCATCCCAATGAAACCACCCATATTAACGATAGCATCTTTCTTAGAACTCATCGTTGCCATATCAGCATAAGTGTACATCTCTTTTACAATCTCTTTGATTGTTTTGTCCTGATAACCTTCTTCACGTATTTTAATAAAATAAGCATTCTCAGCAAAACGAGCCGAATCATAACAAACCGGAATATCATATTTATCAGCCAAAGCTCTTACACCTTTCATATTTTCCATAGATACAGGCTGGCCTCCAGAAGTATTACAAGTAACCGTCACAATAATCATAGGGATTTGCTCCTTCGGGTAAGTAGAAAGAACTGCTTCTAATTTTACCAAATCAAGATTTCCCTTAAATGGATGATCAATCTCTGTATCGAAAGCTTCATCAATTGTACAATCAATTGCCTTCGCTTTTCTAAATTCGATATGCCCTTTGGTTGTATCAAAGTGTGAGTTCCCAGGAACAACATCACCATCTTTTACCAAAACAGAAAATAAAACGTTTTCTGCAGCACGACCTTGGTGAGTTGGTAAAAAATGATCGAATCCAAGAATATCTTTCAATGCCTTTTTCATGTTGTAGTAAGAACGAGCTCCAGCGTAAGACTCATCTCCCACCATCATTGCTGACCATTGCTTATCACTCATTGCTCCTGTACCCGAATCAGTCAGTAAGTCAATAAAAACCTCATCACTTTTAAGGTTGAACAGATTGTAATTAGCTTTCTTTAGCCACTCTTCTCTTTCTTCACGAGTACTTCTTTTGATGGTTTCAACCATCTTAATTTTAAACGATTCTGCGAAAGGTAATTTCATGGGTATATTTTTTTAATGTGGTATGAATAATCTTCTCATTATAAAATAAGAAGTTCAGTTTTAGGATTTACAATTAGAAGTACCCAGTATAATATACATCTGAAAAAACGGATGCACACAAATATAACTTACAGTTTATACTGCAAATAGGCTACTAACAATTGTATAGATAAAATGGGAAAGCTTTTTCAAGCTTAAGAAATAGGCAATAGATGCCTAAGCGACTAATAGTGGTATCCGTCGCGATTCTTAATATTTAGGAAGTTGTTCTGTCTTGGTTTAGAAAGTCGATTATGCATTTTCATAGTCTCAATTTTACCATTGCTTCAAAATTACGCTTTTTAAAATTCAGAAAAAAGAACTCAATCCATTTTTTGCAAACGATTGAAGTTATTTATACTGGCTTTTTGCTTTTTTTAATGAAATTTATTCTCATTTTTGTTCTTCAGATAATTAGATTTAGATCTGAATCATTCCGATCTAAAAGATCAATTACTACTTACAACTCATACGAAACCAAAAGACAAAACCTCTAAGATGAACCGCAACCTTTTCCTCTTACTATTATTCTTTAATGCAACTTTCTTATTTACAAAAGAAAGTAAAGCCGAAAACACCTTATATCAAGTTAAAGACTCGGTATATATTAAGAATCAAAACCAAGCTATTACAATTAATAATCCTGCAGACACAGAGAAAAAAATTATAAAAGATTCTATTCAAATTAAAACTGTAAAACTCCCTATATTTCTATACAAAATAGAGCATAATCGAACTTCTTTAGCTAAGTATTTCACTTATCCTATAAAAACAAAAGAATATAAGGATCCATTAAAGCACATTGATAATATCAGTTTCAAATACTTACTAGGTGAGCTTGATATTGAATCGAATCGTAGAAAAAAGAAATCGGTTGATAAGGCCGTAAACACCTTACTCGACTATGTGAAAAATGATAGCATCAGAAATATGGTGACTTACCTGAAGTCCTATATAGAAAAACGACAAACAGAAGATGCTTTGAGAGAACTTGCTAAAAAAGTAGAGCAAGAAAATCTGAAAATTGAAAAAGCAGATAGCCTTTCAAAATACGATCAATTTGACTTGGAAGATGATGCAAAAAAATACACAAACCTCTATGACTATATAGAAAACGATTCTGTTCATCAGTGGATCAGAGAAATCAGTCGCGACTCCGTTTCATTTGCCGTAAAAAACGCCGTTAACGACTCCATGGCATTTTGGATTAATAATGGGAAGACCGATTTTAAACGCTTTTGGCTAAAAAAGAACAAACGAGATTCTATTGGTGTATGGATTCAAAATACGCCAAGCAAAAGTATCCGTATTTTATACGATGACGATGTCTATCAGGAGTCGGTTAAAAACACCAAAAGAAAAGGAGCGAAAGTTCGCTTGGAAGAAAGATTATCGCCTGATGGCTTCAAGCTTGCCAATCTTAAAAAGTATCGTCGTCATGTAGATACATGGAAATTAGGAACAACTATAAAACTCGATTTCAATCAAGGCCACGTGAGTAAAGGCTGGGCCGAAGGTGGAGAAAGTTCAATTTCTGCATTATCTGGTATCAAGTCATTCGCTAAATATAAAAAAAACAAAACCTCTTGGGATAATACAGTTGATTTTCAATACGGTCTTTTAAAATCTGGTGATAACGAGTTCAGAAAGAATCAAGACAAGTTAGAAGTGAATACGAAATTTGGACAATTGGCATTTAAGAAATGGTATTATACCTCTATGTTTAATCTGAAAACCCAGTTTGTTAGGGGTTACAATTACTCTGATGATGGAAGCCGAGAACTTATTTCAAACTTTTTTGCACCAGCCTATATACTGGGGTCTGTCGGTTTAGATTATAAACCAAAGAAAGATTTCTCAATTCTACTTTCACCTATCACGGCTAAGTACACCATTGTTAGCGATACGGCTAATATCGATCAGACTGCTTTTGGTATTGATGCAGATGAAAAGCTTAAAAAAGAGGTCGGTGCTTACGTGAAAGTACTGCACAAGTGGAAAATAACGAAAGAAATCAGTATGGAGAATAAACTGGAATTTTATTCCAGCTATTCAAATACACCTAAAAATGTTGATATCGACTGGCAATTTATTTTAAACCTCCCCATCAACCAATACCTAACAACAACTGTATCAACCTATCTTGTTTCCGATGATGATACAGGTTCAAGAGTTCAGTTTAAAGAAAATTTAGCTGTAGGAGTTAGTTATCGATTTTAAGAAAAATAAAATTTAGTTCATGTTAAGTCAATCAGAACTAAAACAAGATAAATTATAATTATTAACCCAAAAATAAACCCCTCAAATTATGAGTATGATTTACGATGTTTCAGGAGTAGGAATTATTGAGATCGACACTTTAATTGTTGACTCAAATGGAACAATCTCAATTAAAGGAGAAATTGTTCCTGGTGTTATTGAGAAAATTCACCAGTTGCAAGCACATGGTGTTAATGTAGTAATGGTATCAGCTGATCAACGTGGTACTGCTAACGATCTAGCTCGTGTTAGTGGTATGACCTACTACGAAGCAAGCAATGCTCGCGAAAAAGAAGATATCCTTCTTTCACTGGGAAGTAAAAATATAGCTTCTATTGGTAATGCTCGAACGGATATTGGACTCTTTGTTCAATCAAAAATTTCGATTGCTACGCTTCAGGCAGAAGGCATTCACAAAGATATTATCGATCATGTCGATGTCATTATGCCATCAATTGTCGATGCGTTGGATTTCTTCTTAGATTCCGACACGTTTATCGCAACAATGAAACGATAAAAATTAAAAGACATCCAAATGGGTGTCTTTTACTTTTGTATTCAGATCAAAAAGGATCTTAAATAAAATAGTAGCTCAGCGAGTGTTTGAGATTTAAATTACTTTCTCTCTTTACTTTTCCTTAATGAAAAGTAACAAAAATCAATGGCTCTGGCACTCAGTGACCCATCACGGCTTAAAGGCTAAACGAAATAAACTCGCTTCGCTCAAACACAATTTCGTTTTAAACGCCTTTTTCACCTATGGGTTCCCCACTTCCGTTGCCAAGGCCAATCTTATTACAATACTTTAAATCTATTTGATTATTTGATCGAATGATTGAGGCGGGCCTTGTCAGCCTGCCGTCAGGCGTGATGCAGTTTTTCCACAAAGAGCAAACAAGGATCAGGCTGACTTGATTTTTTGTTTACTTTTTTATCTAAGAAAAAAGTAAAAGCCTAACGGCTTGAGTGAAAAAATAAAGTAAAATATTACAATTGAATATTTTGAATGAGTATATATTTTAATCAAAGATTCCTAAAATTCCCCTTATGCTCATTCACTTAAAAGTGTATCTTTGCAAAACTAAATAATCATTTTACAACTTAATATTTATAGAATGCACAGTTTAACAGCTATTTCGCCTATAGATGGACGTTACCGCAATAAGGTTGACGTATTGGGAGAGTATTTTTCGGAGTATGCACTTATCAGATACCGCGTACTAGTAGAGGTAGAGTATTTTATCTCGCTTTGCGAGCACCCTGTTCCTCAGCTAGCCGATTTCGATAAAAACAATTTTGATGAACTACGCAGTTTATACCTTGACTTTACTGTTGAAGATGCACAGAAAGTTAAAGACATTGAGGCTGTAACCAATCACGATGTTAAAGCGGTTGAATACTTCATTAAAGAAAAATTCGACGCTCTTAACCTGCAAAAATATAAAGAATTCATCCACTTCGGATTGACCTCTCAGGATATTAACAACACAGCAACACCTTACTCTTTAAGAGATGCGGTACACGATGTGTATTATCCAGTTTTGGAAGAACTAATTGCTAAGCTTGAGTCTTTGGCTAAGGACTGGGATGGCATTGCTCTTCTTGCACGTACTCACGGACAACCTGCATCTCCTACTCGTTTAGGTAAAGAGGTTATGGTCTACGTTTACCGTCTTAAAAAGCAATTAGATCTATTGAAATCAGTGCCTTGTTCTGCTAAATTTGGTGGTGCTACAGGTAACTTCAATGCGCATCACGTGGCTTACCCACAAATCGACTGGAAAACCTTTGGTAACAAATTCGTAAACGAGTCGTTGAAATTGGAGCGTGAAGAATACACCACTCAAATTTCGAACTACGATAATATGGGTGCGATCTTCGATAATTTCAAGCGTATCAATACCATCTTAATCGATATGAACCGTGATTTCTGGCAGTATGTGTCAATGAATTACTTCAAACAGAAAATTAAGAAAGGTGAAGTTGGTTCTTCAGCTATGCCACATAAAGTAAACCCTATCGATTTCGAAAATTCGGAAGGTAACCTTGGTTTAGCTAACGCAACTTACGAACACTTAGCAGCCAAACTACCTATCTCTCGTTTACAGCGTGACCTTACAGACTCAACTGTATTGAGAAATATTGGCGTTCCTTTTGCTCACTCAATCATCGCTTTCAAATCGACATTGAAAGGTTTAGATAAATTGATTATCTCGACTGATGCTTTCGAATCTGATTTGGAAGACAACTGGGCAGTTGTGGCTGAAGCAATTCAAACTATTTTGCGTAGAGAAGCTTATCCAAACCCATACGAGGCATTGAAAGCTTTAACTCGTACAAACACAACCGTAACTCAAAGCAGTATTGCAGAGTTTATCGATACACTTGAGATTTCAGACAGCTTAAAAGCTGAATTGAAAACCATTACTCCAAGCAACTATACTGGAGTTTAATCTTAAGACAATTTATTTTGAAAGGCCGCAGGAGTTTGACTTCTGCGGCCTTTTTATTCACATTGTGAACTCCAATATCAACTACGACTAAATATTGTTAAATCTTTGTAAATAGCTGGTAGGAATTGTATTTTTACCAGCTATTTTGTTTTACTTCAGGTCTGAAAAACAAAATAAAACCGATTCAAACTAAAACAATTTAAAAGCTTAAATGAAAGATTTCATTCAGATATTAAAACGATTCCTTCCTCCATACAAGAGTGATTTAATCATGAGTTTTGTTTACAACCTTTTTGCAGCAGTCTTTGGGGTATTCTCCTTTGTCATGATGCAACCTGTACTCGAAATTCTTTTCAAAGATGCAGAGGTTGTAGCAACTAAAGTTCCTTGGGAAGTCAGCATAGATGCACTAAAGCACAACTTTTATTATTACACGACTCTAATTAAAACCGAATACGGTGCAGATTCAACTCTCCTATTCGTAGGTATTGTATTACTGGTTGCCGTATTCTTCAAAGTTACTTTTACATATTTAGGATCTTATCATACCGTTCAAGTCAGAAATTCAGTTGTAAGAGATATTAGAACAAAGATCTATTATAAGATTGTAAACTTGCCTATTCCATTCTTCACCGAAGAAAAAAAGGGAGATATCATATCACGTTCAACCAGTGATGTTCAAGAGGTAGAAAACTCTGTAATGAACTCATTGGACATGTTCATTAAGAACCCAATTCTAATTATTGTAGCCTTAGTTACTATGATTATTATGAGTCCTGAGTTAACTCTCTTTAGTTTTATTATCCTTCCTGTTGCTGGTTATATCATTGGTCGAATTGGTAAAACTTTAAAAAAGAAATCTCGTTTGGGTCAAAACAAAATGGGAGATTTATTGTCGACTATTGAAGAAACATTATCAGGTCTTAGAATCATTAAAGCCTTTACAGCTGAGGAGAAAGTTGCAGAAAAATTTGCAGCTGAGAATAACGATTACCGACGTATTATGAATAGCTTGATGCGCAGAAGAATCTTAGCACATCCGGTGAGTGAATTTCTAGGAACTGTGGTTATTGTTATTGTTCTTTGGTATGGTGGTAAGTTGATTCTTAATGGAGACACAAACTTAAATGGTGCAGGTTTTATTGCTTATTTGGTTGTTTTCTATTCAATTATCAATCCAGCAAAAGCTTTTTCAAAAGCCCTCTACAGTATTCAAAAAGGTTTAGCAGCTATGGAGCGTATCGATCAAATTCTAGATGCTGAGTCAACAATTGTAGATAAGGCTGATGCAAAATCAGTTGATACATTTGAAAAAGCGATAGAATACAGAAATGTTGCTTTCTCTTACAATGGCGAAAAGCAAGTTCTTAAAAATATCAATCTTGAAATTCCAAAAGGTAAAACTGTAGCTCTTGTTGGTCAATCGGGTTCTGGTAAAACCACTTTCGTAGATCTATTGCCTCGTTTTTACGATGTAAACGAGGGTGGAATATTCGTAGATGGTAAAGACATTCGCGATTACAAGATTGCTGATATGCGTAACTTGATGGGGAATGTGAATCAAGAATCGATCTTATTTAATGATACCATTTTCAACAATATTGCCTTTGGTGTTGAAAATGCCACGCAAGAAGAGGTTGAAGCAGCTGCAAAAATTGCCAATGCTCACGACTTCATAACAGCTACTGAAGAGGGTTACCATACCAATATTGGTGATCGTGGCGGAAAGCTTTCGGGTGGTCAGCGTCAACGATTGAGTATTGCTCGTGCTGTATTAAAGAATCCTCCAATCATGATTCTGGATGAAGCAACTTCTGCTTTGGATACGGAATCGGAACGTTTGGTACAGGATGCTTTGGATAAGTTGATGCAAAACCGAACTTCTGTTGTGATTGCTCACCGTTTATCTACCGTTAAGAATGCGGATTTAATCTGTGTTTTCCACGAAGGTGAAATTGTTGAGCGTGGTCAGCACGATGAGTTAATCAAACTTGATGGAACTTATAAGAAACTTAATGATATGCAGATGTTATAATCTCAGATTGATGATTTGAGATTTCTGAATACAATATTTAGCACGAAAAGATGATCTGTAATGGATCATCTTTTTTTGTTTCAATTTCATTTTACCACCTCCCCCTCGTAAACTCGGGACTCCTCTTACCCTTCGACTTCGCTCAGGGACCACGAGGAGAAATAATACTCTCGAATTGAGCGGGCTTTGTCAGCCTGCCGTGAGGCGTGCTACTGTTGCATCAAAAAATAACCAACAAGGATCAGGCTGACTTGATTTTTTGCTTACTTTTTTATCGAAGAACCGAGCGAAGCGAGTTCATGAATGCCCGTTCAATTATGAATGAATAAAAAAGTAAGAGCCCAGCGGCTTTAGCGAAAAATATATAATGAAAAAAGATGATCCGCATGGAATCATCTTTTTTCGTTTAGAGTAAACTTGGAAGTTTAAAATTCCTCCTTCAATTGTTCAACCCAAGTCTTAATACGCTCATCGGTTAAAGCGGCTTGATTTTCAATATCTAAAGCTAAACCTAAGAATTTGCCATCTCGCAAAGCCACAGAACGTTCAAAGGTATAACCTTCAGGACTAGTTAAACCAATTACCTTAGCACCTCTTTCTTCCAATGCAGTCGCTAATAAACCAATTGCATCTACGAAATTTTCAGGATAACCAGCCTGATCGCCAAGACCGAATAAAGCAACTTTCTTGCCTTTCAGTTTCATATCTTCGATAGCTGGCATAAACTCATCCCAGTAGTTTGGTAATTCTCCATCGAACCAAGTTGGCACACCAAGCACCATATTTTTATGACTCAAAAAAGCTTCTTCGTCAATTTCCTCAACATTCACCATGTCAACATCAAAGTCCTTACCAAAAGCTTTCTTAACCTTCTCTGCATTCTTCGAAGTCTTAATGGTATTGAAACTAAATATTAATCCTATTTTTTTCATTTTTCAAGTATCAAGTACAGAGAGGAAAGTCTCAAGACTATTTACAGCTCCGTAAATTAATAATATTAAAAAAGGGTGAAATCGTTTCTACACATAGAATTGTTCCCAATGATTAATCTACTCATTCACCCGCTTACTCATTCACACATTTAGTAGTCTAACAAATCTTTAGCTGCAGCATAAATCTTCTCAGTGTTTGGAAGCGTTGCTTTTTCTAAAATTCGATTAAATCCTACCGGCGTAAAAGTTGATCCAACACGTCGTACCGGAGCATCCAAATGTTTAAATGCTTCCTCTGTGATTGTCGCAGCAATTTCTCCACCAAAACCAGCGAATACTTTATCCTCATGCACAACCAAAACCTTATTGGTCTTAGCAACTGATTTGATAACCGTTTCTTTATCTAAAGGCACAAGTGTACGAAGATCAATTATCTCAACATTCTTACCTAAATCCTTAGCAATTTGGTCAGCTACCTCAACACACATATGCGTTGTGTTACCATAAGTAACCACTGTCAAATCGGTTCCTTCACGACGAACACGAGCCTTTCCAAATGGCACCTCAAAATCATCTGGTACTACTGCCTGTGCTTTAGGGTCGTTATAAAGAGCCTTTGGTTCCATAAATACAGTCATCCCTTTCGAACGAATCGAAGTACGAAGTAAACCTGCAGCATCATCAGCATATGATGGGTAAACGATACGAACACCTGGGAAAGTCGCCAAAGCACCTTCAATATTTTGAGAGTGGTACAAACCACCACCTATATAACCACCAGAAGCAAGTCTCACCGTAATATTAGGTGAGTACTGACCTTTTGTACGCCAGTATTCATGAGTTGTTTCTACAAATTGCTCCATAGCTGGCCAGAAATAGTCAGCAAACTCAGCACCTTCAACTACGATACGAATCTTATCATTAAAACGACTCATACCATTGGCGGTACCCATAATGAAATCTTCGGCAATAGGTGCATTAAATACACGTTCAATACCAAACTCCTGCTGCATACCTTTCGATACATTAAAAATACCACCCTTGTCTTTATTGGCAATATCTTGTCCCCAAATAAAGGTATCTGGGTTATGACGGAATTCTGCTTTTAAGGTTTCATTCAAGCCTTCGATTAATTTCTTAGGCTCACCTGTTTCTTTGTGAAGTCCTTCTGGATATTTAGCTGCTGGGTAAGCATCAGGAATCACAAAATCGTGAATCGAATTTGGATCTGGATCTGGAGAAGTTAAACCAGCACGGTGAGCTTTCTTAACCTGAAGTTTTACATCAGCTTCAATTTTTTGCAATTCCTCTTCGGTAAATCGCTTGTAACGAATTAATAAACGACGAAATTTAGCCAATGGATCATATTTCTCAACGTAGTTCAATTCAGCATTATCGCGATACAATTCATGCTTATCTGAATTTGAGTGAGATCCCATTCGAACACAATTCGCCTGAACGATAGCAGGCATTTGATTCTCCTGAACGTAAGCTTTTGCTTCAGCCATCGTATTCATCGACTCAAAAACATCTTTCCCATTGCAATGGAAAATCTTCAGATACTTTAATCCTTTAAAGTTATCAGCAACCTTACGGTTGGCCGTTTGGTCTTTCTTAGGTACTGAAATACCATAACCATTATCCTGGAATACAAAGATTACAGGTAACTGTTCCTTCGATGCGCCATTAATCGCCTCATAAACGTAACCTTCAGAAACTGAAGATTCCCCCTGAGAACTGATAGCAACTCCTTTACCTTTATAATGTTTTACTGCGCGAGCGATACCCACGGCATGTAATGTATGATTACCCGTACATGATGATACATTGTGAACATTCCACTCTGGCTTAGCAAAGTGATTCGACATATGTCGGCCACCTCCTGCAACATCATTATCCTTTGAAATACCATTGAAAATAACCTCCTCAGCTGTCAGTCCAGCTGATAATGAAGTCAACATATCACGGTAATATGGAAATAGATGGTCTGTTTTTCTGTCGAAAGTTTGTCCAATAGCTAACTGGATACCATCGTGCCCTGCATAAGGTGCGTGGTACGACCAACCAATTGCTTGTTTCAAATAATTTGGTGCTTTCTCGTCAAGAGCACGACCTAAAGTCATTAAATCAAACCACTCAGCAAGTTGTTTTTTAGGTGTCTCTTTTATGCTATATTTTTTCTTAACGGTCATCTTAATAGTCATTAATACATTAATAATCTGTCATTAACTGTCACTCCAATCAAAGTAAATTAAACACTTCTACTTAGATCAAACTCCTCTAGGTAATCGGCAATCTTTCTAAGGAAAGCGCCACCAAGAGCCCCATCAACCACACGGTGATCATAGGATAGTGATAAGAACATTTTCTGACGTGGAACAATAACATCACCAGCTGGTGTTTCCAATACAGCAGGTTTCTTTTCTATAGTTCCCACGGCTAGTATTGCAACTTGAGGTTGGTTAATAATTGGCGTTCCCATTACATTTTTAAAGGATCCGAAATTCGAAATAGTGAACGTTCCACCTTGAATATCGTCTGCATCCAACTTATTATCTCTAGCCTTTTCAGCCAATGAATTCATACCAACAGTCAAACCAAGTAAGTTCTTCTGATCGGCATTCTTAATAACTGGAACAATTAAGTTTCCTGATGGCAGAGCAACAGCTACACCTATATTGATATCTTTCCTTACAATAACTTTATAATCATCAACTGATGAGTTAATCATTGGGAATTCGCGTAAAGCTTTTGAAACAGCCTCTATAATGAGTGGCATGAAAGTGATTTTTGTTTTCTCCTTAGCCAAGAATTCATCTTTCACCTTATTTCTCCAATTTACCATATCAGTCACATCAGCTTCAACCATTGCTGTAACATGTGGTGAGGTTTGCTTAGACATGACCATGTGGTCTGCAATGATTCGACGCATACGATCCATTTCAATAATCTGGTCGTTTGCACCAACTGACATCGAAACTTTCGGTTTTTCGGGAGTCGCAACCGGTTTTTCTACTTTGGCTTCAATTACAGGTGCCGATTGTACCTGTGGAGCAGTTCCTCTTTCAGCAACAAATTTTAAAACATCTTCCTTCTGAACACGTCCATCTTTACCATGTCCCACAATAGCATCTAACTCTACCTGTGAAATATTTTCTTTCTGAGCAATCGCTTTAACCAAAGGTGAATAAAAACGATCTGAATCAGATTTAATTTCTGAAACTTCACTCACAACTGTCTCTTCAACAACTTCAACAGCTGCTTCTTCTTTATCTTGAGATACAGGTTCAGCATCTGCCGCATCCTCGCTCATATTAATAATGGCAACGATCTCTCCAACAGGCACTACATCTTCCTCGTTAAAGCGAATCTCAACAACTTTACCAGATACAGGAGAAGGAATTTCCGAGTCCACCTTATCGGTTGCAATTTCAAAAAGCATATCATCTTCTTCGATGACATCATTAAGCTTTACAAACATTTTAGTGATGGTTGCCTCCTGAACACTCTCTCCCAATTTGGGCATTAGAATTTCAAAACTTGACATATATTTTAAGATTATTAGTTAGACTCTTTATAAATAATACCACAAATATATAATTTATTTTTATTCAGTCTTATTAAGATTACTCTTTTTTGCTATCTAGACATAACAAAAGCTGATTTGCGACTAACTATCAACTACTTACCAATCCATCTTCTACAAATTAGTAAATAATCATTAGCGAAAAAAGTCATGATTATCAGAAACTAAAGTCAATTTTTAAATTATTTACCCAAATAATTAGTGAAATCTATTATTCAAATTATTTTTGCATTGAAATAAAACGAAGCATCATGAAAGATTACAACTATACTCTGGATATATCAGCTAATCAAGAAGAAGTATTTAATGCGCTGACAAATTCTTTCCAAATTGAACTATGGACAGGTTATCCAGCTACCATGGACGATCAGGTTGGAACGGTCTTCTCATTATGGGAAGGTGATATTTCAGGTTGTAATATTCAGGTTGTGAAAGATTACAAACTGGTTCAAGAATGGTTTTTTGGAGAAACTGAAAATCCATCAATAGTAACTTTTACACTAAAAAAGGTAGGTAAAAACACGTCTTTGGAACTAACTCACACAAATATTCCTGATGAAGCCTATGAGGAAATAGTTGATGGTTGGAAAGATTACTACTTGGGATCGATGAAAAACTTTTTGGAGTTTTATTAGACGAAACTAAGAACATATGATATATAAAAAGCCGCAATTCCATAGAATTGCGGCTTTTTATATATCCCCTCTTTACTACCCTGTCACAAAACAAAGCGTTATAAAATGTGTTATTGATGTAATTGATCCGAAAAATCACGAACCAGTTTAAAAATTCCTCCGTATTGATCAAAGGTCATATTTTCTAGGATGTCTGTTGTTTCGTGATAAACACCATTTTTACCATCAGCATAAATGAAGACAGCCTTAACACCCTTATTATAAAAACTGGCATGATCTGAAAATGGAACAACTTGTGCTTCCTTCAATTTATTCACATGCGCTTCTTTATTATTGATTTTCTGCAGAAGAGCCATCTCTTCAGGCAACTCAACACCATTATAAACAACAATCCCCTTGCTTCCTGTTCCAATCATATCAAAATTCAATACCATTTTGGTCTTTGCAAGTGGAAACAAAGGCTTCTCTACATAATATTTTGAGCCTAACATCCCTGCTTCTTCACCACTAAATAAAATAAAAACTTGCGTGTATTGAGGTTTTCTTCGTTCCTTTTTATAATGCTTTGCCAAATTTAAAACCATGGCAACTCCTGTGGCATTATCATTAGCGCCAGGATACATTTTACTTCCTAACATTCCTAAATGATCGTAGTGCGCACAATAAACAATACAAGTATCACTTTTTCCTTGAATATAACCTAACAAGTTCTGAGTCTGATATGACTCAATAAATTTATTTTTGATTTTAACTGTAATTTTGGAAACAGTGGCGTCAAGCGTTGGGCTTTTGACCAATAAGCTTGGAAAATCATTCAGTTTAGTCCTTGCCGAAAACTTCAATTTATTTTGTTTTACGACAATTCCTTTAGCACCAAAAACATTATAATTCACTAAATCGTGTGCAAACTCATAAAGCTTCTTATTATTTAATCCTGCTGAATCAAGAGCCAAGAAGGTGTTCGATAAATCTTTCTTCAAAAAATCCCGACGCGCATTACGCTGAGTTAACATTTCTCTATTCAACCAAAGAAGATCGAAAGTTCCTTCGCAAGAAGGTGAATCAGGATATACAATAAAATCCTGAGCCGATTCTAGTTTGTTATCCCCTAAAATCAAAACCGGATCTTCAGGATAGGTGTTCATTGGAGTTGTATAAGATTGATAATAGTTCGACTCAAATCCATCCAATTTTAATTGTTTCATTTCTTTAGACAAATAAGCCGCAGCAATACTATCACCTTTATTAATATAGCCTCTTCCATAATAACCTTCTGAACTCAGCTCCTTTATCAGCTTATTGGCATATTTCATATCCTGTGCAAATAAGCTGGTAACAAGAAAACTTAAAGTTAGGATTAAGACATTTTGTTTGTAGTTCATGCTCCTTTTTTTTATTTAGTTGATAATGGTGGCAAAATTAATTCTTACTTTTTGTTAAACGGCTTACATTTGTCATGTTTCAGGATAAGAACAAAGAATACTTTATCTAAAAATTAATATCTGTTTAAATTCATCAATTTCACATGAAATTTTCATTATTAAATAAGGAATGAGGTCAAATTATTTTTTTTTCAAAAAAAAGTTAAAAAATAGTTTCTAGAAAATCAATCACTTACATAAAGTTGATTCATTTTATCAAAAAAAATAATTTCACAAGGCTTGTATATTCGGGGAAAGCATCTATATTTGCATCGCAATAGGGAGATAACGATCACCCAATAAACATTGCAATTGGGGAAGATACCAAAGTGGCCAACTGGGGCGGACTGTAACTCCGCTGACTTCGTCTTCGTAGGTTCGAATCCTGCTCTTCCCACAACATTCTGAAGCAACAAAATTTATTCGATAACGATCGAACGAATTGCTAAAGATCTGCGGGAATAGCTCAGTTGATAGAGCATCAGCCTTCCAAGCTGAGGGTCGCGAGTTTGAGTCTCGTTTCCCGCTCAATTTTATTGTAAATATATTGGGGAGATACCAAAGTGGCCAACTGGGGCGGACTGTAACTCCGCTGACTTCGTCTTCGTAGGTTCGAATCCTGCTCTCCCCACTATTATATTTTCCTGCGGGAATAGCTCAGTTGATAGAGCATCAGCCTTCCAAGCTGAGGGTCGCGAGTTTGAGTCTCGTTTCCCGCTCAATTTAAGGAGAGATGGCAGAGTGGTCGAATGCGGTAGTCTTGAAAACTATTGTGCGGCAACGTACCGGGGGTTCGAATCCCTCTCTCTCCGCAGACAAAGGGAGTTTCATTAATTTGAAACTCCCTTTTTTTATGCCCTAAATTTTCTTTCAGTTTTAGATAATTCGATATTGCAAATATCGCTACCCTGATATAGGATTTTTTCAAGCAGTAGATTATATATTCCAGAACAAAAGCTCTGCCGTCCTATAAGCGATCAAATTCCTTACGGATCTCAAATTTATTCCCTAATAGCTTATATGTATTGATCAGATCATATTTAGACATAAAACCGGCTTTAAGGTATTCTAGTCGATATAGGGTTTCACGTTTTAGTTTACAGGAAAACTTTCCTTCCCAATTACTCCTCAATTCAAATCGTTCTTTTGTTTGCTCATCAAACACCGAAATTATCAAACCTTCAATAGGACTTTGTCCTTCTTTAACGACTACCAATCCTTCCAGAACCAATGTATTATCAGTAGTCTGATAAATCTGAGTATGGCATTCTGTTTTATCTTTTAATAAAGAGGCAGCAATAATAGCTTCACCATCAATATAATTTTCTTTTACCGATCTGATTTTATACATCTGTCCACCCCTTACGAAAAACTTAAACCTTCCGTTTTCTCCTGTTTTTACTGTTTCAATTGGATGACCATTCTCATCATTTAGTGTGACAAGAGTATTCCCTAAAATCTCATCTTTCACATCGTGAAAAACCTGTCCTTTAATTAATTTAGATTCGATAGAAAATTTATAAATATCATCGAAACTTTCTCCTTTTAATCGATTAGAAGCAAAATAGCCTTTCCCATACTTAAGAATCAAACCAAAGTCATCTTTCGAGGTATTAACAGGATATCCCAAATTGACAATGCTTGAACCTTTTTGTTTTAAATCTATAGAAAACAGATCCAATCCTCCTAGTCCGGGGTGACCTTTTGAGGCAAAATACAAGTTTTGAGTTTGCGTAATAAAAGGAAACATCTCATTTTCAAATGTGTTAATTTGAGAACCCAAATTTTCGGCTTCGCCCCATCCATTTTCGTCTCTATGACACACATACAAGTCGGTACCACCAAAACCACCAGGTCGATCTGAAATAAAGTATAAGCTCTTAGCATCAAAGGATAATGAGGGATGCCCAGTTGAGTAGCCTTCTATATTAAAAGGAAGCAATTCAGGTTCTGACCATTTATGTCCTTCCTTTTTAGAGTGGTATAACTTAATACTTACAATTCCTTCCTGATTTCTTTTTATCCTTTTTGAATTAGCAATATGATTTCGTGTTAGGAACATTTCATCACCTTCTTCGTTAAAACAAACAGGACCATCATGATAATTCGTTGCTAATTTGTCTGAAAACGGTTGGATTTCATTCAATTCCCCATCGGCTTCTACCTTAGCTTCGTAGAGTCTCAAATAATTCTGATTATTCCATTTAAAATTCCTCTTGATCACCGTTCTTATCTCTCTGGCAGATGAAAAAACAAGCTGATTTTCATAAAAACTCACCCCAAAATCAGATGCCTCCGAATTGGCCTTTATGGCTTGAACCCTATACCGAATCGAATCTTTCAATAAATCTTGAATATAAACCGGATCAATAGTATTTCGCATGGTTTTTGAGTTACTTCCCAAATACCGATCCATCCATATCTGAGCCTCCCGATATTTTTTATTGCTTTGCAAGACTTTTGCATAGTGGAAAAAGTCTTCAATTTCTACACTTGACGAGTATACAACGCGAGCATACCAATGCTCAGATTGTTCAGGATTATTAACCATTCTGTAGGAAATAGCCAGACGCTTTGCGTGAGAATCATTCAGGCTGTCTTTTTGCCAGAGAATCTCATACAATTTAATAGCCTCCAGATAAGCAAAG
>Ga0209272_10000268_pt1 | contig 50480 bp, 30 predicted proteins | sample tdDd002_FD_187125 | JGI IMG/M metagenome (GOLD analysis project Ga0209272, IMG submission 187125) | Marine sediment microbial communities from the Atlantic coast under amendment with organic carbon and nitrate - tdDd00.2 (SPAdes)... | ecosystem: Environmental > Aquatic > Marine > Coastal >...
TCTTAAGCTTCTCGTAGTAAAGAGATTCTTCCTGAATCTTATTACGCTGATACATGGTTTCCATGGCACCCAAAACACCTCCCCTTTCTGTAATTCGATCAAATTCCATTAATACAGCTTCTTCTACCAAGTCAGTTAGCTCTTCAATAATAAAAGAGCCTTGCATCGGATTCTGATTTATTGCCAAGCCTAACTCCCTATTGATAATTAATTGAATAGCCATAGCACGACGAACAGATTCTTCGGTCGGTGTGGTTAAAGCCTCATCGTAGGCATTTGTATGTAAGGAATTACAATTGTCGTAAATGGCATAAAGAGCCTGTAAAGTGGTTCGGATATCATTAAAATCCATTTCCTGAGCATGCAGAGATCTACCTGAAGTCTGAATATGGTATTTAAGCTTCTGAGAACGCTCGTCGGCCCTATACTTATATTTCATGGCCTTTGCCCAGATTAGACGAGCAACACGTCCTAAAACGGCGTATTCAGCGTCTACTCCATTGGAGAAGAAGAAAGATAGGTTCGGAGCAAAATCATTCACATCCATTCCCCTAGACAAATAATACTCCACATAGGTGAAACCATTTGACAAGGTAAAAGCCAACTGACTAATTGGATTAGCTCCCGCTTCAGCAATATGGTAACCTGATATGGAAACGGAATAGAAATTCCGCACCTGATTATCGATAAAGTAGGACTGTATATCTCCCATCAGTTTCAAGGAAAAATCTGTAGAGAAGATACAGGTATTCTGCGCCTGATCTTCCTTAAGGATATCGGCTTGTACTGTGCCTCGAACTTGGCTGATTGTTTCAGCTTTAATCTTCTGATAAACCTCATCTGGTAAAACCATATCACCAGTCAGTCCTAAAAGCATTAATCCCAAGCCCTTATTTCCATCGGGCAATTCCCCCTGATAAAAGGGTCTTTCTGAGCCCCTTTTCTTAAAAATTGTATCAATCTTTCGCTCCATTTCTTTCTCCAAACCATTCTTTTGGATATAAATTTCACATTGTTGATCAATAGCTGCATTCATAAAATAAGCAACCATAGCCGCAGAAGGGCCATTAATGGTCATCGACACAGAAGTTTTGCTTGAAACCAGATCAAAACCCGAATAAAGTTTTTTAGCATCATCCAAACAAGCAATTGAAACACCCGCATTCCCAATTTTCCCATAAATATCGGGTCGCTCATGAGGATCTTCCCCATATAGAGTTACTGAATCGAATGCTGTTGACAGACGAACAGCAGGCATACTTTTGGATAGATAATGAAAGCGTTTATTGGTTCGTTCGGGTCCACCTTCACCTGCAAACATACGTGTCGGATCCTCATCCTCGCGCTTAAAGGGAAACACGCCTGCCGCATATGGAAATTCTCCCGGGACATTTTCTCTTAAATTCCACCTGAGAATATCGCCCCAAGATCTATACTTTGGCAAAACGACTTTTGGGATTTTAATATGAGAAATCGTCTCTCCTTTTGTGGCAATCTTAAAATCTTTCCCTCGTACTTTATATTTGTAATAATCATCAGCAAATCTTTTTTGCTTCTCAGGCCAAGTTTTAATTATTTTTAGATTATCTATGTCGAGTTTAGCTTCAGATTCAGCAATATGTTCTTCCAGCTTCCTTACTAACAGATCATCTTTTACATCTAACTGTTTGAGTTTTTTATGTGAATTACATAGCGAATAGAGCATGTCAGCATTACTTGCCTGATCTTCGCTATCTTTATTATACTTTCTGATACATTCTGATATCTCCGAAAGGTAGCGTACACGAGAAGGAGGAATCACCTGAATCTTTTCACTTACAGATAGCTTTTTTGTCCTATCTCGATCAAAAATCCCAGTGCGAATTTCGTTCAACTGATCACTAATTGCATTAAAAAGAGCATTAACTCCAGGATCGTTAAATTGTGAAGCCACCGTTCCAAATACAGGCATATCTTCAAGCTCCTCTTCCCATAATAAATGGTTACGCTGATATTGCTTTCTTACATCGCGTAAAGCATCCAAAGCACCTCGTTTATCAGATTTATTAATGGCAATAAAATCAGCAAAATCAAGCATATCTATCTTCTCAAGCTGAGTCGCAGCACCAAATTCGGGTGTCATCACGTAAAGTGAACAATCAGAATGATCAATAATCTCAGTATCGGACTGTCCAATTCCTGATGTTTCCAATATAATCAAATCAAAGCCTGCATTTTTAGTGATGCACAGCACATCCTTTATATGTTTAGATAGAGCCAAATTTGATTGACGTGTACTAAGCGAACGCATATAAATACGAGGAGAATGCACGGAGTTCATCCGAATTCGATCGCCTAACAATGCCCCACCTGTACGACGACGAGACGGATCAACTGAAATAATAGCCAAGTTCAAATTTGGGTAAACATCAAGAAATCGGCGTATCACCTCATCAATTAAGGACGATTTACCAGCTCCACCTGTGCCCGTAATACCAAGAGTTACCGATTTAGATTGTTTTTCATCGATTCTTAGTTTTTCCATCAAATCAGAAACTGATTCAGGATAATTTTCAACAGCTGAAATCATTTTTGCTAAGGCAGAGTGATTCGCTTTAGTTAGCTGATCAATGGACAGGTTCACTTCCTTGCCAGTGGGAAAGTCACAATTCTCTAGCAAATGATCAATCATGCCTTGCAGACCAAGCACTCGTCCATCATCAGGAGAATATATTTTAGAAATACCATAATCTTCCAAAGCTTCAATCTCACTAGGAAGAATCACACCACCACCGCCTCCAAAGATTCTAATATGCTCAGAATCTCTCTCGACCAATAAGTCTTTCACATACCTAAAAAACTCATTATGACCTCCCTGATAAGATGTTACAGCAATTGCCTGAACATCTTCTTGAATAGCGCAATCAACTATTTCCTGCACTGAGCGATTATGACCTAAGTGAATGACTTCGGCTCCCGAAGCTTGCAAAATACGTCGCATAATATTAATCGAGGCATCATGACCATCGAAAAGTGAAGCCGTAGTTACAATTCGAATCTTGTTCTTTGGTGTATACATGGGTGGTGCTTAAATTTTGGTTGATCTGATGATTAATATACAATAAATATATGAATGTAACCTGATGAGAAAATGAATTATATCGCTTTACAGCAAGACTCTAGAGCTAATTGACTCCAATAAAAGAGAATCTAGTATTTTATTATTAACTTGAAGAAGCGTCTTAACTAAGAAATCATATCTAATAATAAAAAGGAACAACTTTAGTGGTTTCGCGACACTTATCAAAGGTGTTTTCAAACTCGAATCATGGAAAAAACAAATTTGGAAGAATTGGTATATCTGTATACAAAAGACCTCTACAAATGGGCTTTTCACAAAACATCACGAGCTGAGGTGGCTGAAGATTTGGTTCAGGAAACCTTTCTTGCCGCGGCAGAAAAATTATCTAGTTTTAAAGAAAAGAGCTCAGCTAAAACCTGGTTGTTTTCAATCTTAAATCATAAAATCATCGACTTCTATCGCAAGAAGGTAAATCAAACCATAAGTCTTGACAATAGCGGACTATCAGCCTATTTTGATGATAATATGGACTGGAAAATGAACAAAAGACCTCAAAATTGGGAGGAAAATAAGAAACACCTTCTGGATAATCAGGATTTTCAGGAAATTCTGAAACAATGCTTAGAACACTTACCTGATAAATGGCACACCTGCGTTAGACTCAAATACCTTTCCACTAAAAATGGAAAAGAAATTTGTCAGGAAATAGGCATTTCGACGACTAATTTTTGGCAGATTATTCATAGAGCAAAATTAAAACTAAGAGATTGTATTGAAACCAACTGGCTTAAAAACTAATATCATGATGAAAAAGATAATGCACCTCCTTTTTCTATCCTGCTTAAAAGCGAGTGAACTAATTGAAAAAGATCTTCACTTAAAATTAAGACTTAGAGAAAAACTTCAATTGAAATTACATAAGGCAATGTGTAGCACATGCAACAGGTATGGTAAACATAGCATATTAATAGAAAAAGGCATTCATGATTTGCAGAAAAAAGAAGCGATTTCTGTTGATTTCAAAAAATTAGAAAAACGTATTATTCTAAATTTAAATAAAGGATAAAAGTCATTTATAAAGCCATAGAAAAAACAATTTCCTAAATATTTGATAAAAAAAACAGTCTCTTACTGTCAGGAATACATTCTCCTACGACTATTAGTTTAATATGCCACTATGTATCTAATTTCAAAATGCAGTCGTATAAAACGAACATCAAAGCAGTAAGCCATGAGATATTTAGACTTTCTTTTGATTTTCATACTATTACTCCTATCGCAGGCGCAACTATTTGCACAAGCTTGCTGTACAGGTGGAGCTCCTATTTCAACAAACTTAGGGATACAAAGCTATTCGGCGAAGCAATTAACACTGGATATAAACTACGATTTCAATAGTCTAAGAGACTTATATGCCGCAAGTCGAAACCTTAATGATAGTCGAAGAACAAGGGACATCAAAAGCCTGTTTTTAAGAGCTAGCTATGCCATAAACGACAAATGGTCCTTTTCTGTTATTCTACCCTATTTATGGCAAGAGCAAGCCGTACGTTCCGATTTTGGACGATCAAAACAAAGCACTGAAGGCTTTGGAGATCTTGTTATTCTGGCTCAAAGGAGCTTAATCAATAATCACAAGCACCAATTACTGATAGCTGCTGGTCCTAAATTTCCCACGGGTAGCATTTCTAAAAAAGATGATGAATTTGGTATTCTATTGGCTCCCGACCTACAACCAGGAACGGGTTCTTACGATGGTATAGGTGCTCTTTCCTATTCTCGATTCGGCATAATCTCCCAAACGACCAATGCTTTTGCCCTTCTGACCTATCGCTACAGTTTTGAACAAAACAGAAACTCAGGACAAGCAAAATATCGCTTCGGAAACGAATTGGCCCTAAATATCGGACTCTCACATAACATTCGTCTTAAAAAGTGGAGCCTAAGTCCAAGTCTTCACTATCGATATAGAAAAAGTAGAAAAGATGTCAACAATGGCTTCGACTTTCCTAATACAGGAGGTCAATGGATGTATCTGGTTCCGGGAGTCAGGCTCAGGTCTGCCAAAGGATTCCTTGTTCACAGTTCAATGGAAATCCCTATACACACCGATGTTGTTGGCACCCAACTGGTAACGAGTCACAAATGGCAAATAGGGATTACTTATCCCCTTAGTTTCAAAAGAGATAAGGCATTTCGACTTAAAAATGGCAAATAGATATTCATTTTAATTCTTGTATCATGAAAAAGTACTTACATATATGGACACTGGCCTTTCTTCTTATGGGAATCGTTTGTTGCAGCTCAGGTTCGGACGAAGACATGAATCAAAACCCAAGTCCTTCTCCAACACCTCCTCCTTCAGGAACAAGCATAAGCAATATTGTATACGATGAATTCCAAGGCCGTTCTTTAATGATAATTGGCAACTCAAAATTGAACTTCATGCTTGCTTTCGATCGAATTCTGGATGGAACTGAAATGAATTTCACCATAGTTCAAGACTCCTTGCCTATTATCATGCAAGATGAGGCTGGTGGTTATTGGAATATATTTGGCCAAGCTACAGATGGTCCAAATGCTGGCAAACAGCTCACCTCTCCTTCTTCCTTTATAGGCTATTGGTTTTCATTGGGCGCTTTTTATCCAGGGCTTGAAATATACGCTCACACAGCAAGTCCGCCCAATCAAGGTGAATTTGTTAGCGGTTCAGATGGCTGGTCAATCCCTCGTGATGAAGTTTATGTAGGAGCTCCAAAAGAAGCCATTCCTTCAATTGACAATCCGGAATTTGTGAGAGTTACAACAGCAAAGATTGGTGATCCTGAAAATTTCTTAGATGATAGCGAATTGGTTGTTTTAGTCAATATTAACGGGACAGTGCATGTCTATCCTCACAATATATTGAATTGGCACGAAATTGTGAACGATGAAATTGATAATACCGAATTTGCCTTGATCTTTTGTCCGCTTACAGGGACATCGACAGCTTGGAATAGAAACATAAACGGCATAACATCGACTTACGGCGTTTCAGGCTTTCTATACAATAGCAATGTGGTGCCTTACGATAGAAACTCGGGTTCCAACTGGTCGCAAATGTTATTACAATCTGTTAATGGCTCCTTAGAAGGAACTGAGTCAACCAATATTTTTGCCATAGAAACGGATTACGCAACTGCAAAAATGATTAGTACGGATTTCCATCAAATGACCACTAATACAGGACATACTCGAAGTTATGATGTCAATCCTTACGGAGACTATCCCCGAAATTCATCAATCATGTTTCCCATCAATTTCGAAGATGATAGACTTCGTCCTAAAGAACGAGTATTAGGCGTCATCATAGGAGAAAATGCAAAGGCATATCGTTTTGCCTCATTTATAAAACAGGATTAGTGCTTTAAGTAAGATCACATCTCTTGCGAGTCTATTAATAGTCAACAAGCAGACTTGTAAGGCATGTGGTCTTATCTTTTTATTCAAATTTTTTAAATAATTATACGGTTTATAGGAATCTCCTCTATCTCATTACTTTTGGGGTTTTTATCGTTAACAATACGTACAGGTAGATTTATCCCCACTCTACATTATCTGTGAAAATTGGCGCACTCAGCAGGTATCTCTTATGGATCGAATAATTTCACCCACAGATCAAATTGATTTCAACTGATGTGATTTAATTAAAAGAACATCAGTATGATTTTTTTCGGGATTCAAATGATAAATATCGCTTATGCAAGCGTATTATATTCCATAATCCACCCGACAACATAAGGTTCTTATTACCTGTAATACCGCCTACACCCGTACAGACACGATTTATCGTGTCTCCACCATCAGGATTTATTTCATCTCCCCCGAATGAATCATATAGAATGATAAATTCAGAAATCTCTTATGTTTATAGTTTTTTAACAATAGTATCATATACCCCTATAATCAGGCATATTAACCTCTCAATACTGATCATTATCGAATAATAAGATGATCAATACCTTTAGTCTGTAAACAACTAAGTCTATTTTACTATATTTACTTGGTTTGTAAATAACAAATCACTCAAAAAAACTAATCAGAACCAATCACTAAAACATTTAACATGAAAAGAAAAATTGTCTATTTCTTTATTGTGGCTCTATTCGCTGTATTTACGGCTTGTACCCCCAAAGAGCAATTTCAATCAGGAGAAAAATACCATGGATTTACGCTGGTTGAAAACAAATTTGTTGAAGAAGTTAATGCTAACTGTCTGTTGTTTAAACATGACAAGAGTGGTGCCCGACTCCTAAAAATAGCAGCTGACGATCAAAATAAATTATTTAATATCGCATTTAAAACAACCCCTCAAAATGATTGTGGTATTCCTCATATTATGGAACACTCGGTATTAAATGGTTCCAAAAATTTCCCTGTAAAAAGTCCTTTCGACATTTTATCAAAAGGTTCCTTAAATACGTTTTTAAATGCGATGACAGGTTCAGATTTTACAACCTACCCAGTAGCAAGTATGAACACAAAGGATTATTACAATTTAATGCACGTCTACCTTGATGCCGTTTTTAATCCGAATTTACGTACAGATCCGAAAATTCTACAGCAAGAAGGTTGGCACTATGAATTGGCAAGCAAAGACGATGAACTTGTATACAAAGGTGTCGTTTATAACGAAATGCAAGGTGCTTTCTCCAATCCTAGCAGAGAACTAGGTTACCAAGTTGGTAAAATTCTGTTTCCTGATAATACATACGGTGTTTCTTCAGGAGGTTATCCTAAAGCTATTCCACAACTAACTCAAGAGGCTTTTGTGAATTTTCACAAGAAGTATTACCACCCAAGCAATAGTTACATTTTATTATACGGAAATGCTGATTTAGATAAAGAATTACAGTTTATCGATACGGAATACTTATCTAACTACAAGCTGTCAACAGATAAAGTTGAGATTCCTTTGCAAAAGCCTTTTAATAAAATGAAGGAAGCTGAAAAAACCTATGCTGTAGCTGATGGTAGCTCAACAAAAGACAAAACGTTCTTAAACCTAAGCTTTGTAGCTGGAGAAGGTACCGATATTGCTTTAGCATTAACTTTTAACGTTTTAGCCGATGCATTGGTTAATCATGAATCTGCACCCTTACGTGTCGCTTTACAGGAAGCTGGAATAGGACGCGACGTAAGTGCTTATTATAACTCGGCAAAACAAGGCGTTTTTGACATTACCGTAGAAAATGCTAACCCTGAAGATAAAGATCGATTTAAAGAAATCGTTTTTTCAAGCATGAAAGAAGTTTCTGAAAAGGGCTTTGATAAAACAATGGTTGAAGGAATTATAAATCGTCTGGAATTCAACATGAAAGAAGGTAATACACCACAAAAAGGAATGATGTATTTGTTTCAGTCCTACCAAGCGTGGTTATTTGCAGATAATCCGTTCCTAGGCCTTGAATTTAATAAACCATTAGAAGAAACGAAAAAAGCTCTTAAAGCAAATATTCTAGAAGAAACAACCAGCAGATATCTTGTAAACAATCCGCATGCTTTATTAATGGTTATGAAACCAGAACCAGGTTTACAAGCCAAACTGGTTCAACAAACCAAGGCAGAACTTAAAGCTTATAAAGAAGGCTTAAGTGATGAAGAAAAAGAAGAATTAGTTGCCAAAACTAAAGAATTGATTGCTCATCAGAAAAAAGAAGATACTCCTGAAGCAATGGCTAGTGTTCCAATGCTTGAATTGACTGATATCAATAGTGAGATTGAGTGGTTTGGAATCGAAAAGGAAAATGTTTCTAAGGTGGAAGTCCTTCATCACAATACGTTCACCAATAATATCCTTTACAGTAATTTATACTTCGATATCCGTACACTGCCTAAGAATCTAATTCCTTATGCTGAGTTATTATCATCTTTCTTAGGAAAACTAAATACCGAAAATTATACCTATGGTGAACTGGATAACGCATTGAATATTCAAATGGGAGGGTTCAGTACTTATACTACAACTTTCCTAGAAGAGCATTCTGATGATAAGATGATTCCTAAATTTGCAATTTATACAAAAGCGACAGCTGCAAAAGCAGGAAAAATGTTTGAATTAGCCAACGAGGTGATTAATAATTCAAAACTAAACGATAAAGAGCGTTTGAAAGAACTCCTTACTCGTCATCAATCTAGAGTTGACTCTGACATTAAAAATAATGGTTTAAGTTACGCCATGACACGTCTTCGTTCATATTATTCCAAATATGGCGCATACAATGAGGAAACTAGCGGATTGGATTACTATCGTTTCGTTACCGATTTATCAGATAATTTTGATACTAAAAGTGATGATCTTATTGCGAAACTAGAAAAAACAGCAAGTTTGCTTTTCGCCAAAGAAAATTTAATTAGTTCTGTGACCTGTGACGATAAGGATTTTGTGGCCTATACATCAGCGATGAAAAACCTTTCAGGAAATCTAAAAGAAGGTCCCGTTAAACTAAACGATTGGAAATTTAATTTCAAAAAGAAAAACGAAGGTTTAAAAACGGCATCGAAAGTACAGTATGTCGTTAAAGGTTACGACTTAAAAAAACTAGGATACGAATACAATGGTAAAATGAGAGTTCTAAATCAAATTCTTTCAACCGACTGGCTACAAAAACAGATACGTGTTATTGGTGGTGCTTATGGAGGTTTTGCAGGAATTTCGCCAAGCGGTAATGTTTATTTTGCATCTTATCGCGACCCGAATTTGACTGAAACCCTTGAGAATTATAACAACACACCAAGCTATTTAGAAAAGTTTGAAGTCGATGCAAAAGAAATGACCCGTTATATTATCGGGACAATTTCTCAGATGGATGGGCCTATGACAGCTTCTCAAAAAGGGAATCGCGCCATTCAATATTATTTCGAGAAAACAACACCCGAAGAATTAAAAGCTGAGCGTGCAGCTGTTTTATCTACAACACAAGATGATATTAAGGATATGAAGAAGATGATAGAAGACATCTTATCTCAAAATGCCATTTGTGTGTATGGTAATGAAGAAAAAGTAGAAGAGAATGCGAAACTCTTTGGTAACACAGTTACACTTACAGAATAAAGTATCGTTTATATTAAGATAATAAAGGAGTCCACATGGGCTCCTTTTCTTGTTTTAAAACTTCAATTATTTAAAATCCCAAACAACTCTTATTCAGAAGACTTAAAGATTTAACACCAAGTTCATCTAAAAAATATGCATCCCTCCTATTCATATTGTATCTTTAATAAAAATCAAGGCATTGTAAGTACACAAAAAAAGATGAAATGAGAAAACTAGTAATCGGATTATTCCTTTCCCTCCAGATTATTTCTTTAGAAGCCCAAGAAGTTCCAGCTGTATATTCCAATATTGGCTCTGATGATAATGGCGTATTCCTTCAATTAGAAAACAAGAGAATTTATGCCATACCTCCTAATGATGCTTTTCATTTCACAGATTTGTATTCGAATATAAAAGGGACGCAACAAGGCCTCCAAATCGACTTTAAATATCCCAGACTGAACGGAACCCTCTATTATGGGTTTATCAATTATAAGGACGGTAGCTATCCACAGCCTGTCTATTTCAGAGAGAGTGCTCCCATAATTGAAGGAAAAACTCAAATTCCCATTGCTCACAACTTAGCTGGAAAATACGATATGATTGGTTGGGAACAATCTGGACAAGGAGTGTTGGGGTATCGTATAGTCAACAAGAATGGAACCATAATATATGATGGGAAAGCCGCTTTTACTCATATTAATGATATGTTTACATCAGTTCCAACTGTTGTAGAAGGGCCTTTTATCAACAAACTCACCCACAAAGATCTGGTTATTTCTTTTACCACATCAAAAAAAATAAAGGCTAGCATAAAGATAAACAACAGAACCTTTAGTGATAAAAAAGCCAACTTCTATCATGAAATAAAAATTAAAAAACTTGACGCTGAAACGGTTTATCCGTATACACTTGATGTAGGTCAATTTAGCTTCGATTTTAAACTGGAAACGGCTCCTAAACCAGGTACAGGCAAAAAATTCACTTTTGCCTACGGCAGCGATTCACGTTCAGGGCAAGGCGGTGGTGAGCGTGACATTGTAGGAGCTAATGCCTATATTATGAAACGTATTGCTTCTCTTGCCAAAGCTGAAGATGCCAAATTTGTTCAGTTCACTGGCGATCTGATTAATGGCTATGAAATAAGTCGTGAGCGTATGAATTTACAATACACTAACTGGAAACACGCGGTAGAACCCTATTGGCACTATATCCCATTTTATCCTGGTTTTGGTAACCATGAAAACTACGCCTACCTTTTTAAGGATGCCGAAACAAAGACAAGCTATATGATTGATCATTTCCCATTTGCAGATGATTCAGGAGAGTCCCTCTTTCAGGATAATTTTGTTTTACCAGAAAATGGTCCCCTAAGCGAAGATGGATCTAAAAATGATCCAAATCCAAAGCAAATCGACTTCCCCTCATATAAAGAATCGGTGTATTGGTATAGATACGACAATATGGCAATGCTTGTTTTAAACTCCGACTACTTTTATGCACCCGCAGGTTTGGCCTACACCAGTGGAAATCTTCATGCTTACATTATGGATAATCAGCTTGAATGGCTCGAAAAAACACTTAAGCAATTAGAAAAAGATGAGACCATCGAGCATATATTCATCAGTCAACACACCCCTTTCTTTCCCAACGGAGGCCACGTAAAAGATGATATGTGGTACAACGGAGATAATCGGCACAGGGCGGTGGTGAATGGAAAAGCTGTCGAAATGGGAATTATTCAGCGTAGAGATCAACTACTAGACATTATAGTTAATAAAAGCAGTAAAACAGTTGCGGCCCTAACAGGTGATGAACACAACTACAATATGCTAACTATCGATGATGAAATGCCACGCTATCCTTCAGATTACCCTCATCAGAAGTTGAAATTAAAACGAACCTTCTACCAAATTAATAATGGAGCCGCAGGAGCACCATACTACGCACAAGAGGAAACGCCATGGATGAAAAATCTTAGAGGCTTCTCTACTCAAAATGCCCTCGTCCTAATCGATGTGGATGGTGAAAAGATACATGTAAGAGTTAAAAACCCAGATACTCTTGAGTTGATAGATGAGTATTCTTTGAGGTAATCAATCCTAGAATTGATAAGATTTATAAAAATAATACTCAGGACAAAGCTCAAACCACATTAAACTGCTCCCTAATTTTAGGATATAACATTTGGGATGCAGTGTTTTTATTACGATACTTTTTTTAAGTTTTTATAAATTACTTTCGAAGATGATTAGGCTGTAAGGCATTTTTAAGATGTATCTGCAACTCTAATAATGACTTCCCTTTTAGACATATTTCTTCCAGCACATTGTTTCATTCCCATTATTGTAAAGAAGCCACCACACATTAACCACTTAATACTAGACTTATAAACAACCTTTTATAGTTTAAAATCTTTTTTATTAGAAATGAACTTAATCGTGTTTGGACAGTATATCTTTATTATAATATCCAACTTCGTGTGAAAAACATGACAATTGTTAGTGTTAATTAACATTTAACTATAATAATAACTTGTCAGTTATTATTATATATTTGCCCACTATTCAACAAAATAACATTTCTTATGTCTTTTTGCGTTTTCAATTATAACAAAATTTATGAATTCAATCCAATAAAAACACCCATTACCGCAAACGTTAGCGCTTGATTCATTATATTTTCCCAAAATCAAAAAAAATATGTAATAATATTAAATACATCAATTGTTTTCTACGTAAAAAGAGATTAAACAATTGATTTTTAACCTAAATCCTAATAAAACAATGAAACCAAAAATTTATTTAAACTTAACACCTGAAGCTCTAATTGCCTCGATGCTTTCACCCGAAGAGTTCGGAAGCTATATGGCAGTTGGTACGCAAAAAAGAACCCATGGTCAGGTCATTTTTCTCGAAGTTGACTTCGATGCAATACAGGATATACTCCCTTTAGAATACATCAAAGAGAAATGCGTTCCACAAGAAGATAATCGCCCAAAAAGCACAGTTTATCTATCCATTTATCGTGCATTGGAAAGCATTCCTGTGTCTGCCTTAAAGAGTCTTTATCTAACAACTGATGACGGACGAACAATGGAAATAAAAAAAGGGGATTATCCTGGAGACATTGCAAGTAGTGCCCACTTGTACCAAGAACTTTGCCCAGTTACTCCAAGAATCGTCAGCAAATTGGCTCCTGTAAAATTCATCGATTATATGACAAAAGGAACAGAAAAAGTTAATGTTCCAAAATTGGCATTTGTAGAGCTGAATTTGAACGGACTAGTCGATGACTGTGAAAATGCACCTGCACATAATTTACCTTATCAAAATGTAGATCATCTTCGCGATTGCTTAAAAATATTGAACGAAGAACCGGGTAAAGTTCAAAAAACCATTATGCGTTTCTTCTCTCGAGATCTATTATACAGAACCGTTAAAAACGGATTTTTCATTGGAGACAGTAATGAAATGGTTTATTACCCATTCCCTTCGGAAGAAGAACTTAATGATAAGTATTACGCATGGTGGAGATCAGCTAAAGCTATTGGATTTAATTAAAACATAACAACAAAAAAAAACAAAACACACTAAACAAAATGCAAAACATTGATAATATATTTTGGTTAATTCCAATTAGCTCTCTAATTGCCCTAGGCTTTGCTTTTTACTTTTTCAAACAAGTAATGAAAGAAAGTGAAGGGACTGATAAAATGATAAAAGTAGCATCTCACGTTCGAAAAGGCGCGATGGCTTATTTAAAGCAACAATATAAGGTTGTAGGTGTCTTTTTTCTAGTTATTTTAATTCTGTTTTCGGTATTGGCTTACGGTTTTAATTTACAAAACGAATGGGTTCCTGGAGCTTTCCTAACAGGAGGTTTATTTTCAGCATTAGCTGGATTCTTTGGGATGAAAACGGCAACCTATGCCTCTGCAAGAACGGCACATGCAGCCAGAACATCTCTTAACCTAGCTCTTAAAGTCGCTTTTAGAAGTGGTGCGGTTATGGGACTTGTTGTTGTAGGTCTTGGACTTCTTGATATTTCGGCTTGGTTTATTGTTCTTAATTACTTTGTTGACGAACCAACTGTTTCCGAAAAAATGATGATTATTACCACGACCATGTTAACATTTGGTATGGGAGCATCAGCACAGGCATTATTTGCCAGAGTGGGTGGTGGAATTTTTACAAAAGCTGCCGATGTTGGTGGTGACCTTGTAGGAAAAGTAGAAGCGGGAATTCCAGAAGATGATCCGAGAAATCCTGCTACAATTGCCGATAATGTAGGTGATAACGTAGGTGATGTTGCTGGTATGGGAGCCGATTTATACGAATCATATTGTGGTTCTATATTAGCAACTGCTGCCTTAGGTGCTGCTGCTTTTATGACAAATCCTGAATTGCAGATGAAAGCTATTTTAGCTCCTATGTTAATTGCTTCAGTTGGAATTATACTTTCTATTATCGGAATTTATATGGTAAAGGCTAAAGAGGGTGCTACTCAAAAACAACTTCTAAAATCATTAGGTAGAGGTACTAACATTAGCTCTTTATTAGTTATTATTTTTGCTTGGCTTATACTTTATGTGCTTGAACTAGATAACATTTGGGGAATTTGGGGCGCAATTGTTACAGGATTAATCACAGGTATCATTATTGGTAGAGCGACTGAATACTATACTTCAGAAGAATATAGACCGACACAAAAAATAGCTGAAAGTTCAAATACGGGACCAGCTACAGTTATTATCTCTGGTTTAGGAATGGGTATGATTTCTACAGCAATTCCTGTTATGGCCGTTGTTGTAGGTATTATTTTCTCATTTTTATTTGCTTCCGGATTTGATATGGATAATATGGGAATCGGTTTATATGGTATTGGTATTGCTGCAGTAGGAATGCTTTCTACACTAGGAATCACCTTAGCGACCGATGCTTACGGACCAATTGCTGATAACGCAGGTGGTAACGCTGAAATGTGCGAACTTGGACCTGAAGTTAGACAACGTACCGATGCTCTCGATTCTTTGGGAAATACAACAGCTGCTACAGGGAAAGGATTTGCTATTGGATCTGCTGCTTTAACAGCTTTGGCCTTATTAGCTTCTTATATCGAAGAGCTGAAAATTGGAATTATTCGTTTACTAGAAACAGCTGAGACCTACGCTTTCCCTAATGGAAAAGTGGTATTCTCTGCAAGCGAAGTAAGCTCAATTGGATTAATGGACTTCATGAACTTTTTTAAGGTTAATCTAATGAATCCAACCGTTTTAATCGGCATTTTTGTGGGATCGATGATGGCATTTGTTTTCTGTGGATTAACGATGAATGCAGTAGGTCGTGCAGCTGGAAAAATGGTTGATGAAGTTAGAAGACAATTTCGTGAAATTCCTGGTATTTTAGAAGGAAAGAATGAACCTGATTATGCAAACTGTGTTTCAATTTCGACTAAAGGTGCGCAGAAAGAAATGATGGTACCTTCTATCTTAGCAATTACTGTACCTATCGCAGTTGGTATTGTATTTGGAGTTGCTGGAACCATGGGACTATTAATTGGTGGATTGGGAGCTGGCTTTGTTTTAGCTGTTTTCATGGCTAATTCAGGTGGTGCTTGGGATAATGCTAAGAAATACGTAGAAGCTGGCCATTTAGGTGGTAAAGGCTCTGATGCTCACAAAGCAACGGTAATTGGTGACACTGTAGGTGATCCGTTTAAAGATACCTCAGGACCAAGTTTAAACATTTTGATTAAACTAATGAGTATGGTCGCGATTGTAATGTCAGGATTGACTGTTGCATATAGTCTTATGTAAAGACGCAACACTATTTATTACTGTGCAAATAATCATTCGATGGGGTTGAATAATATGTTCAACCCCATTTTTTGTTCAGAACAAGCACCAAGACAACAAACTATCTATTAAAGATATACACCCACCACTATTTACCAAGCACATAGTAAGAAAAAAACATCCTATTTACGATAATTTTCAACAATAGTTTAAACACTCAGTCTCTATTTAACTTTTTATTATTATATTGTTGTGTGATTTAAAACCAAACATTTATTTACAATCAAATTCCATATATATTGGAATTAATGGTTATTAACTGAATAAACTATTTTCATCACCTAAAACATTTCACTAATAGTTCGATTTTATTAATAATACTCATTTGTATTAAATGATTTTGCTTTCACGTTTACTTTCGATAACTAAAAACGACACCATTTTTAATCGATTACGAAAAGTGAATTATGAAAACTCATACTGTAAATAGAAGACCAGAATGCCTTAAATCCTTTATCCTTTCTTTGCTATTAATAGCTTGTGGATTTTCATTAAGTGCACAACAAACCATATGGGGGGAAGATTTTTCAACGTATGCCGATCAGACAGGGATGGATGGTGGAGCAGCATATAATGAACCTAACCGAAATTTAGGGGATTATCCCGATAACGTAACAAAATGGTATTTGAATGTTGCAGGATGTACATGGACAAACCTGTATAATTTCGTACGCTTGGATGGGGACCAGCGTTTAAATTTTAGAAATACGCAAGGAGTAGCGATATGGACATCAGAAGAGATTAATATTACCGGCAGTGTAAATATAGGGGTGTCTATGCATCTATATTCAACTGGTAACATGGATGATAATGATTACATTGCATGTTATTATTCTATAGATAATGGCCCACTTCAATGGATTGGGGAAAGAAAACAAAATGATTTTGGAGAGGCCATTGTTTCTGCCATTGGATTATCAGGTAACAATTTGACATTAGTTGCATATGTGGCGAATGATGATTATTGGAAAATACATCAAATAGATAATATTGTCGTAACAGGTGATTCATCCAATTCTGTTAGCTTATCCTCCAGCCCTCTAAGCATTCCTGAGGGAGGCGGTTTAGCAACAATTACAGCCTCGCTTCAAACGGTTCAACCTGTGGATATAGAAGTCCTTTTGGAACTAGATGGCCAAGCGCGAGCAGGTGTGGATTATACCTTAACTCCTAATCGTATCGTTATACCAGCAGGCAATTTATCGGCAGGTGCTACTCTTTCATCAATCAACGATACTGAAATTGAAGGACCAGAAGATATCCAAATCAGCATCCAATCAGTATCAGGCGGTTTAGTAGCTGGTGGAAGCCCCCTAAATATTTCAATCATTGATGATGACTCTGCGAGCACCGGATCAATCAAAGTTTTTGATCATTCCGATGACCCCAATGGAGGCACCTACAGTCCTGAAAAACTGGTACAGGATGTTCTGATAACAGGATGTCTTACCGCTAGCGACATTAAATATCAAGGAAAAGCGAGTACAGCAATAGGTTACTTTGATAAAAAAGACTCTGACTTCCCTCTTGCTTCAGGCCTTATAATGGCAACAGGTAATGTAAAAGCCATAGAGGGCCCCGATGGTCCGCCCGATCATGGTCGTACCGACTGGCTAGATATTCCCAAAAGCAAAGATTCTGATGTGAAAAAATTGACAGGTGACAATTCAAATGATACACAAATCTTAGAGTTCGATTTTATTCCTGCAGGCAATAAATTGGAATTTCGTTACGTCTTTGCTTCCGAAGAGTATCCTGAGTATTCCTGTACAGAATATAATGATGTATTTGCTTTTATTTTAAGCGGTGAAGGCATAGATAAGGACCCTGGTTTAAGTGGGAAGAATATTGCTCTACTTCCTGGGCCCGAACCAAAAAAAGAAGTAAGTATAAATACAGTTAACGACAGAAGAATAAATGGTGAGTATTGTGCTGACCCTACATATTTTGTTAATACGGAAGGAGGCTATGCTACTAGACTTAATGGAAGAACAACAGTACTGACAGCATTGGCAGATGTTGAGCCTTGTAAGCCCTATCACATTCGTTTAATTATTTCAGATGTTAATGATGTATGGAATAACTCTGCCGTATTTCTCGAAGCCAAAAGTTTTAAAACCAACGAGGTGGTTGTGAAAAATGGTTTGGGTGCGAACGATGATTTAGATATTATGTACGAAGGCTGTAGCAACAGTTTTCTTAAGTTTACCCGAGAAGATAACCTTCACGAAGACTTTACATTCAACATCACCTTATCCGGTTCAGCTGTAAATGGTGTCGATTATGTAGAAACAAACGCTTCGGGAGCCGAATTGGGAAACTTTCCAACACAAATTACAATTCCTGCAAACGAAACGGAAGTCACCCATTACTATAAAGCCGTCTCCGATTCTTCTATTGAAGGCGACGAAGAGTTCACCATCTCTTTTCTTAAAAACTGCCCTTGTAGCTCTACTCCAGAATACTACCGTAAAAATGTGAAGATCATTGATGTGCCCGAAATTGAAGCCAGTATTCCAAGTAATGTAAAATGTATGAATGGTAATCCCGTGGCAACTCTTAAAATTGATATGAAAGCTGGTTTAAATCCATTGAATTATCTATATAGTATTGATGGTCTCAATTATCAGGAAAGTAATATTTTCACAATTAATAACGCTATCGTTGGAAGCAGTTATACTTTATACGTTCAAGATAAATTTTCGTGTAATCCCGCAGCTCATTTTTCGGTCACAATTCCTGAAGTAAGCGAAATTAGAGCAGATGCAGGCGGTAACAAAACAATTTGCGAAGGCGAATCTTTACAGCTTTCAGGAAGTGGCGGTATATTCTACGAATGGACATGTAATCCAACGAATGGCCTACAATACCTCAGCGACGTGAATATTTCCAATCCTACTGTAAGCGAATATATTCCACATGGCACTTATGAGTTTACACTAACAGCTAGAGAAAAGGATTTAGGTCATGCGAAATGTGTTTCTTCCGATATGATGACTCTAACAGTTAATGAATCACCAAATTTCAGTATCAGCTCAAATAAATCAGAATATTGCAGTGGGGAAGAAATTAACCTATCCTCTGTTATCATTAACTCAGACCCTAATGATCAATACGCCTGGTCTCCCTCCGATGTTGATACGCCAAACTTAGCCAATACAACAGCGACTTATGTGGAGTCTGCCCTAACGGTCAAGGAATTTTCATTAGAAATCTCAAAGCACAATGGCTGTCGTAAAACACAATCGGTAACAGGCGTCATTTTAAATCCACATCCAGAAATTTTGTTACTCGGGAACAGTAAGCTATGTGTTATGGGAGCGAATGGGAGTTTAAGCCTAGCTGTAAGTGGTGGAACCCCTTTTGTCGGTGGTTTGTATAATTATTTATGGAGTCATGACGGAACACTGAATTCTCCAGATGCTATTAATTTAAGTGGGGGGAATTACACGGTTACGGTAACAGATTCTAAGTCGTGTACTCAGCAAGAAGATTTTGATATCAATATACAACCCATGCCTAAAGCAATTTCCCATGACTAATTCTTTATGGCAACAATAGTTAGCCCAAATCTTATCAATAAAATGCTTCTTCCCCCACCCTTAAAAAAAAAAAACAAAAGATACGATTAAGGCTATACCTTTAATATTGACTCGAACCAAAAGCGAGTTTCTTTAGAAAATGCGTCTTCCAGAAGATTGAGATAATGTGTAAATCGTCAGAAACAGCATTCTATTACAAATTACATTTAGACCTCTTATGTTGCCTTACAACACAAACAAGACGACATAAAAAATAAAACGCTGCATTTTGAAATTATCCTTCGAACTAAAATGAAAACGTAAAAAAGAAACAACATGCAAGACACCTGCTGTATATAAACTACTTAGCGCATGCGAAGAGCGCATAAATAGTCCTGAAGTGAAATGTTCGTATTTTAGATTAATTAACATTATACATTATTTCAAAATATGTACATTGCCAGCATAAAACATAAAAGCATGCATAAACATTGATAAGGTCATAATTTATAATTGAAGGTGGCATTGACTTTTTGAGTTTAGACACGTTTTTATGCTTAAATGTAAATCATCGGGTAAGCCAAAAACCGAAAAGAGTAGGCACAACAAATTTTCTATGAAAAAATTAAATCAACTACAAGTATTAATGACTGCAATTATTTTATTGTCATTAACATTTACATCTTGTCAAAATCAAAGCTCTGAATTCAAATGGACAGAAGCAGAAAAAGAGGTTGCAAAAAAAGAAATCACCGAGACTGCCAAACAAGTGATTAAAGGCGCTCGTAAGGCTGACTTTCAGATGGCAGCAACACCGTATTTAAATTCTCCTGACTTTTTCATCGTTAATCCTGATGCGACCTATAACCTTTATGAAGGTTTCGAAAAAAACGGCAAAGAATTCTTCTCTCAATTAGCCATTTACGATCAAACAACCATTAAAGAGGAGTATCGTTTCCTTAATAAAGGCCTTGTTCTTTATACCTGGATTGGAAAAGCCGACATCGAACTAAAAACTGGCGATAAAATGAAATTCGAATCGTATATTGGCACCATGTTATTTCAAAAAGTAAAAGGTGAGTGGAAAATTACATATGCTCACGAAACCGCATCTCAGCCTATTATGAGCAAGTAAAATACAATGGTAAAACTGTTAATGTAGCTATATTTTAACCTACTAAATAGACTTTAACAGACCATAGGTAGCACAAAAAGGCAGCATAAAAGCTGCCTTACAATAGGCCATAAAACAAGAGATATACAATTAAACAAAATAGACTTATAACACTATATGATATTATTCTATCATTCCCTCTAATAGCGTATTATCATTTTCCATCACATAAATATAATTAGTCCCTGGATTAATTGCAAAACGTTTAATATCTCTTTTAAACTTCCACTTTTTTAAAGGTTTTCCATGCCAATCAAATTGTAAGAGCACTGCTTTCTTTCTATTCTTTTTGCAAGTTTCATTAAGATTCGTTCCACATGGAATAACTTCATTCCCTGAAAAAAGCAAATAAACATGATTTTGAGTCACTTTCACATCCAAGAATCCCTTTAATGCTCCTTTAGCCAATCTAAACGGTCTAACAGGAAACCTCTTCCTATATTTGGGACTCAAAAACTTAACTTCTGGTACATTAAACTCCTTTCTATTAACTTTTACAAGTTCTTTACCTAAGTCTATAAAATCCACAGAAGTACCAAAAACAGATGCACACACAGTCATTTTACAATCTGGGCGAACTGCGATCGTACCCTGCATAGCCATAAAACATTCACCACTAACTAACGCTTCAGATCCTTCAAAATCAGAATGTTTTCCAAAATAAGATGAAACACCCGAATCTAAATCTCGTATCTTATATTTTTCATCTCTCCCTTTAAATATACCATCAAAAAGAATTCGACTTGAATCTATACGTACCACCTGACCTGGGAGATCCTCTTTTTTCTTGTAAACCTTTTTCCTTACTTTTTTCAACTTTAGTTTCGAATCCTCTAAATCGTAAAATACGATCTTACGAAGGAGATCATCAAACACAAATAAAGAATTATTAGTATAATCTTTTCTTATCGATCGTGGTGACAAAAAATGCTTTGAACCTATTCCTTTAGATATTTGATGATGGATGGTTTTGTCTTTTAGGTCTACAACTGTTAGAAATTTATTTGAGTTGGAATAATCAGGAATTATTAAATGATTTTTAAAAAGAGTCAAACTAATTGGTTCTTTTATTAGATCATCATCGACAAAATCGAGTTTAATTAACTTAATTACTCCAGCATCTTCGAATAAACTTAAGAGAGCAGCTCTTTGGGGGTTGGTGAAAGAAAACAAGCCTATCACACCGGTTACCAATAGTGTTATAAATAATCTTCTCATTATTTTCCATTCAATTAATATAGTATTATAGGTATCGTTTCTAATTGACTATTGATTTCCTCTTCCAATAGTTCACATCATGTACATAATATATAAACTTACATTATTCTCTATTATTGCATACAATGGATTTATTATTATTGATATCAAATGAAAAATATAATTATGTTATTAATAATGTAAAAGTTGCATTTGCAACTTGAATTCAGGGTATTATAAAACCGAGTCAGGAAAATACATTCCAACTCGGCTTCATTAATAAATATTATTTCTTATTTTAAGTACTTCTTAACTTAAGATACTTTAAATACTTATTTTCTAAGTGCAGGTGTTGAAAAAGGTGGTGGTGTAATTTTTCTCTTTGTTTTAGGCAAACGAGAAAGTACCTCCTTAACAGCACGCTCTAGTTGCGGATCAATGCCTTTATTTAAAGACTGTGCATCCTGACGGACTTCAATCGTTGGTGTAATGCCTTTGTTTTCACCAACCCACTCGTTTTCATCAGGATCGAAAACCGCATTATCAGGAGCGGTTAAACCGCCACCATCTACTAGCCTGTAGTGTACTGACGATTTAACCAAACCTCCCCAAGTACGAGTACCAACTACTGGTCCAATTTTCTGATGCTTAAATACCCATGGAAAAAAATCGCCACCCGATCCAGCAAGCTCGTTAATGATGAGAACTTTTGGTCCGACAATTCCAGCAGGTAAACGAATCGGATCGCCATTAGGCACTTCATTGGTTAAACAAGCTCTTGTTTCGCGAGTCATTAAATCGACCATATAGTCATCTAATAATCCGCCCCCATTAAAGCGCTCATCAATCACAGCACCTTCTTTGTCTTGCTGAGCAAAATAATAGCGATTAAAGGATACAAATCCATTACCTGAAGTATTCGGAACCCAAACGTAGGCCAAACGCCCGCCAGATAATTTGTCGACCAAACGACGGTTATCTTCAACCCATGCTCTTTGGCGTAATCCTCTTTCGCTATAAATAGGCTTAACAGTTATTTTCCACGCCCCTTTAAAATCAGATTTCGTGTTGATATGAAGAACTGTTTGCTGACCAGCTGTTCCATCAAGATCCATATATGGATCTTGATGATTGCTGATCTCTTTACCGTTAATACCAACGATATAATTCCCTTCTTCCACTTTCATTCCTGGGCGATCCAAAGGGCTAGACAGTCCAGGATTCCAGCTCTCAGAGGTATAAATACGACCAATTTTCCAATGTTTACCATCAGCTTTTAAGTCAGCTCCCAATAAACCGACCGAAGACCAGTCGGTTTTGGGAAAATCCCCGCCAAAGACGAAACTATGTCCTACTGAAAGTTCACCATTGACCTGATCGAGCACATAGTTTAAATCGCTACGATGCTTAATGAAAGGTACAAGTGGTGTATAACGCTTATGAACCTCATCCCAATCTCTGCCATGCATATTGGGATCGTAAAAATAATCGCGCTGATAGCGCCATGCTTCTTCAAACATTTGATTCCATTCCGCCATACGGTCTAGCTGAGTTTTTAAACGAAGCTTAAGAGCCTTAGCACCCTTTCCATTTGGTCCCTTGGTACCTATTACTTTCCAGGTCGATCCCATTTTAGCCAACATCTGATTACCATCAGCAGAAATAGAAGCAGCTCTTACACCAGAAACAAATTCTTTTGATTCTCTCTTTTTTAAATCGAATTTATGAAGATTTGAAGTTCTACCTTTTGGGCTTGACTCTGCTATAAAAACAATCCCTTTTGGTCCTGCTAGCATATAATTGTATTTCCCTTTTGGCATTGGCAAAGGTATAATTCGACGCTCAATGCCATCAAAATCGATTTTCATTAAGCTATCAAGCTTTTCCTTATCTTTTTTCGGTTTATCAGCCTTCTTATCTTTTGATTCCTTTTTATCCTTGGCATCTTTTTTATCATCCTTCTTTGGTGCTTTCTCTTCATCACTTTGAGGCTCAAAAGGTGAAGCATCTTTCTTCAGAAGATTAACAACATAAGCACCATAATTAGCAGCCTTTGCTCCCATTACCGAAGTATTCACATAACCCGAAAGTAATGCCAAATCAGTACTTGCTAAAAAGTATAACTGATGCTCATTAGCATCCCATGCTGGTGAAAAAGCATCAGCCATTTTGTTGGTGACAGCCCTCACTCTATCATCAGCCATCGACCAAATACAAATACGGCGGAAATTGTTCGCTCCAGCTTTTGCATAAGCAATCCACTTAGAATCTTTCGACCATGTTAAACCAAGATCGCCACGTTCAAAATTATTACCACCTGTATCAATGGTCTTTATCGTCTTCGCCTCAATATCAATTAAACGAATTCGCACATCATCATCAGTGAAAACGATATACTTTCCATCGGGCGACCAAGCTGGTTCCCAGGCCATTTTCGATTCTTTTATCGATATAGCCACAGGTTCCGATAAACCATCCTGATTGGCAATCATCAACTGATACCCTTTCCCATTAACATCAGAGAACCATGCAATTTTATCACCCTTTGGTGACCAAATAGGAGCACGTTCTGCTGCTGCTGAATTATTAGTGATGTTTCTGGCATCACCATGCTCAACAGGAACAGTAAACACCTCGCCACGAGCCGACATTATGGCTCTTTTACCTGTAGGTGATAAAGATGCCGAACGAACATTTTTGCTCACATCTTCCCATTTAGTTCTAGCCCAAGGGAAATCACCACTAACTTCTAATTCGAGCTGAGTCGTCTTTCCTGATGAAACCTCATAAGTATGCAAGTAACCATCTCTCTCAAAAACAAGTTTTTCCTTATTCCCTGATAAAGATTTAATATCGATATCTTTAAACTTCGTGATTTGCTTTAATTCATTGGCTTTTGTATCATACATCCAAATGTTCATTGCCCAATCTCTATCCGAAAGGAAGTAGATTTTATCGCCTATCCATACAGGCTGAACATCAGTCGTTAATTCGTTAGGTAGTAGCTTCTCGCTTGAATCCTCAAGATTCAAAATAATAAGCGGAGTGTTTTGTCCACCACGGTAAGCACGCCATTCCCAATCCCAACGACGAACCTTATCAATTACAATTTGTTTAGCATCGGGTGAAAAAGAAGCCTTTGTTCCCCACTGTGCATTCAACATGGTCGATACGCCACCTTCACGTGAGACAGTCCACAAACGATCGTATGAGGAAGGTGCGGTCTCACGAGTTGAAGCATACAAAACTTTTTTGCCATCTGGGGTCCAGCCACGCACATTAGATGGAGCAGGATACCAAGTTAATCGCTTTACTTCTCCCCCCTTTACAGGGATTGTATAAACCGTATTTACACCCGAACGGTTGGATGTAAATGCAATGGTTTTACCATCTGGCGAAAAGTGCGGATCACTTTCAACAGCAGGTGTACTAGTTAATCGCAGGGTTTGATTTCCACTCAAATCAGATACCCATAAGTCACCTGCATAGGTGTAGGCAATGTGCGTTGTTGATATTGTTGGCTGCCTCAAAAGACGAGTCCCTTGCGCTTGGACATAGGCCGAAAACAATACAAAACAAACAAGAAACAAACTTAGTTTCTTCAAGAAATTGTAATTCATATTAATTTAATTTGGGTTTATATATTATTCTTAAGATAAAGGATTTATTTGACGAAAAGTTATTCTTATGCTTACCAAGAAAGATTTCAATTTAAATTAATTTTCCCATCGTTTCAATTCTTTTCTATATCTAACATTCATTTCTCGTTATACGCTATAAATAGAAGATGTATCTAAATGTATTCCTATGAGATTTTAAGAGATATCGATTTAATCTAAACATTAGAAATGCCTATTCTATCCAAAAGGCGCAATCACATAAAGAAATAGAGACACGATAAGTCGCGTCTCTATCATATTTTCAAATAAGCACTAAATACCAATACCTTTAGTTTAATTGAGTCTTGTGCGTGGAAAATTCAAACCCAAAGGTCTTTAACTCGCTGAGTGCAGGCTTATAAAGTTCAGGTAAATTTGGGGGTATTTTTAAACCCTTAGCATTTATAACGCCATCGACAACCAATCGTGCAGCAATGGCTGTAGGAAGTGCTACCGCTCTAGACATAGCTGTTTGGCCTTCAGGATCACCTTTAACTACCATAGTGGCCATTCTTTTTTCTCTTTTTTCATTCTCAAATTCTGCAATCACCTCTATATGCAAAATGATCATATCCTTCTCACCTTCGTCGTATTGCATTTTTTCCAACATTCTATTCAAAAGAACATCCAAGTTCGTTCCTTCATCCATAGGAATTAAAGTTTCATCGAATAAACCTAACCATTTTAAACGATGAATAATATCTGAGTTAGATTTGATTTTTAGGAATTTCGCCAAATCTTCTTCAAGATTAGATAAAGAAGTCGAACCTATTAGCGAAGCTGTAAATTCTCGAAAGCTCCTATTTTTTAATTGATGCACATCAACACTGTTAAACAAGCCCAAGGACACCATATAACTCATTGTATTGCAATAGCCCGAATATCTTAAGAGGCCTCGATAAAAAGAAACATCTTTACCCAAGCCAAAGGGCTCCATATACTTCTCTACATCTTTATTGGGATAGGTTTCAAAAGAGCCAAGACCATCGATATCGACAAACCAAAACTTTTCAAATAATCGATCACCCGGAATAGAAACTTTTTCACCTTTATCGAAATAAGCTCCTGCTGTTTGAGCTGCCACGAAGACTGTTCTTGGATCCCAACTGAATTTATAGCCCATTGGATTATTATTGGATTCAAAGGCAGGTATGCCACTACCATATGAATTTAAACTAATGACTCTTCCCCCATCCTTTTTAATTTGATCAAGTAACAATTGTGTTCCAAAATGATCCATGCCAGGCACTTCGCCTAATTCATTCAATATTAGAATACCTTGTTTATCAACATCATCCTTTAAGGCCATTAATTCCGGAATTTCGTATGAAGAGGTTATCATGTTTTTCTGATGCTTTAAGCAGGATTTCGCAATATGAATATGCAGTGGCTTGGGAACCATGCTAATAACCACATCGGCATCTTTAATTACACTATCAAGAATATCATTATTTAACCATTCAATAGCTTTACCTAATTTCCTATTGCCAATTATTTTTTGAGCTTTCTCTAGTGTTCGATTTAACATCGTTACTCTATAACCAAAGCCTTCTATAAAATAGTCGACCATAGGTTTTGTCATTAAGCCAGCGCCAATAATTGCAATATTTTTCATATTCTGTATAATTTATTGATTATTATGAATATTAAATATGCAAAAATTAAGTCGAAAAAACTAATGCGAAACGAACTATAAACAAATCATTATGAGACACATTAACCTCAAATCACAAATAACACACTATTGAATACATAATTATTTCTCCAAATAAAAACACGGCTCAAATATGATATATTGGTCTACTTTAGCATAAGGGTCACTCACAATAAAACGCCATTCTCCTACAAGCATCAACTCTTCCTTATCCAATTGAATTCCAACAAAACTGTCTCTATCCTTTTCCATAAGTAAAGAATATAAGTGTTGATCTGATTTCCTAAAAAAGGTTTTTATTTTTGGATGATAGAGATTAACGCATAATTGACGATTTGCTCCCACTTGGCTCCCTTTTAATTTCAGACGAAAACCAAATATTAGGTCCTCTTTTATCACTAAGGAAGTTTCCTCGTTTAGAACTTGAAAATTTGCAGTTTGCTTCGACAAATCATCAAAGCCTTCATTAGCATGATGAGTGTAACTACCACAGTCAATCAGATCAATTTCTGTCTTGGGTAAATTAGGAGCCGATCTTTAAAATTCAGAATCGAGTTTATAAGCATTATAGCCTTAAAAGTATAGTGTCTACGCTATCGTATTAGTTTGAAATGGTAGAGTAAAATTAAAAATTGCTCCATTTTCTGATTCTGCCCAAATTCTTCCACCGTGTTTTTCTACAAATTCTTTGCATAATAACAAGCCTAAACCCGTCCCCTTTTCACCTGAGGTGCCATAAGTTGTTAAGTATTCGGTAGATTTAAACAATTTATCCAAATTTTCAGAACTAATTCCAACACCCTCATCTTTTACGCTAATGGTAATATCTATTTCATTATCAATAACCGACAAATAAATATTTTTATAAGGATGAGTAAATTTGATTGCATTTGTCAATAAATTCCGGAGAATAGCCATTAGCATATTTTGGTCAGCATAAACCAATTGGTTTGGTGAAATTTGATTATGAATGCTAATGTTTTTGCTTTTTGCACTTTCATCCAACAATAAAATACAAGCATTAATAATTTCATACAAATTCACCTTTGTGGGCATAAACACAACATCGTCTCGCTGACTATTGGCCCAGGCTAATAGGTTTTCCAATAAATCATAAGTTGTGCTAGTAGTTTGTTGAATAATTTGTAGTAATTCACTTATACTTTTTGTATCTGTTAAATCATAATCTGAGAGAATTAACTCTATCAGCTGTTTAACACTAGCAATTGGGGAGCGCAAATCGTGTCCTATAATTGAAAAAAGCCTATCTTTAGTAGCATTAAGCTCTTCTAACTGATTTTTATTTTCTTTGAGTGATTCTTCTGCTTTTTTACGTTCAGTAACGTCGCGAAAACTCCAAACCCGACCAATACTCTCACCATCTAATTCCTGTGCTTGTGAATAAAATTCGAACACCCTACCATCCTTAAATTCAACAAGATCAAAAAACTCATCATCTGTCAAATATAGGTCTTCAACTTTTCTAAGGAAAATTTCAGGTTTAGATAATTGATTAAGTACTGATGCCAGTAAGGTTTGATCATTGCGAGTAGACATCATTTCAGCTGAGATTCGCCATAGGTCAACAAATTTTTTATTAAATCTTCTAACTATCCTTTTTTTATCAACCACAAGAATTCCATCTACGGTAGATTCAAGTGTTGCAGTCACCAATGATAAAGATTTTTTAAGCTTCTTTTCTACTTTTTTACGATCTGTGATATCACGGGTAATGCCAAGAACTCCTGTTATTTCTTCATTTTGAAGACGCAAAGGAACACTATTCGTTTCAAGCCATATTTTTTTGCCCTTTAAACCGGTAACTTGAAACTCCATCTTACCGCCTCCTCCATTTAAAGTTTCAATAATCAGCTCTGCAAATGCTTTTCTATACTCTTCATCTATCAATGGAAGCACAGACTGACCTATAACTTGGCTCAAATCATCGGCACCAATCATATTAAGGCCTGCTGGGTTCATATATATTAAGCTCCCGTTAAGGTCGAAAATCTTGACGCATTCAGGTTCAGTTTCAAGGATGGTACTAATTCGTTTTTCGCTTTCTTGTAAAGCTTCTTCAGTTTTCTTACGGTCAGTTATATCATCAAGAGTAACAATCACATGAAGATGTCCATCAATATCAATTGGTTCAGTGCTTACACTAAAACAACGTTTTTGTGGTTTTTCATTAATCATCAAGTTTAAATTCATCTCAGCTCCCTGAACCGAATGTCCTCCTTCAATGATTTGCTTTATTCCGTTTCGCAAAGCACAAGGGGGGCATGAATTAGAAAACCCACAGCCTTTAAGGGTTTCAAAACTATGGATACAGCCAAGTCCACCTCCTGCACTGCGGCCTACAACCTCATTAGGTGTACTGAGAAGCATGCTATAAATAGCCTGATTAGCATGTACGATATCCATTTCACAATCAAGAAGAAGTATACCTATTGGCATGGCTGAAAATAATTTCAGAAAACTATCATTTTCCAGCAGAAGTTTTTCCTCAGATTTTTTTCGAATTTCTATTTCTGCAGATAGTTCTTTATTTGCAGCTTCTAATTGAGAAGTTCTCTGAATTACAAGTTGTTCAAAGTCATCATTTTTCATGCTAATTTCTCTTATCAAATATTTATCTGATTATCCTTATGCACTTAAATTCTGTAATAGATTCTTACTTGTACATAGACTATATATTAAACTCATTATTATTTATTATATCTCTTTCAAAAAAGGATATCGATACTGTAATTCAATAGACATCTATGTTCTCCTATAAGCCACGATAATATATTTTTGCCAAAATATACAAAATTTAAGAAAAGCTGCCAATTATTAACTAAAATTCCCAAAAATCACACTTTTCAGTTTTTCAATACGGTAAAACACCTTTTAATAAGATCGTCATACCGAGAATTGAATATGGAACTAGAAACCATGATCTTTTAAAGAAAGAACATACATGAAATAGCAGTGCTATTACAAAAGGTTTGAGGCTTGTTTTTCCCAATCCTTTATCCTAAAAAAACAGTTATACAGCACGCTTTAGAATAATCGTAACTTTCTAATTACTAAAGACACATCCTAAGAAAACACAAAAGGACGCTCTGTGGCGCCCTTTTATATGATTAACCTGTGTTCTGAATTTATTTTACAACCATCGATCGGACGCTATTCGTCTATCGCCTCTACTTTTTCCATTAGGCTTAACCGTTCCTCTCTTCGGAATATGAGTTTGGCTGATGGCGTTAAGCCAATTTCCAACTCGATTTCCTCTAGATTTATATTATCAATACTTATTTCATTCTTAATGTCTGCTGCCTTGAATAAACCAATCAATATGAAATTCAAAAATTTATTCTTCTTTGTTTTTTGCAAAATGCATTCACGCTCTTCACTGCTAATAATTCGTATCTGTTTAAAACGTGCAAATAATCGAGGTAGAAGTGCGATATCAACATCAAGACGGACCAGAATAAAACCAGCCTCTTCAATATCTGGTAAAGCCTCATTTAAATTCTGAATACCACTCTTTAGTTTATCCTTACCCGCACTTTTAATATTGGTCCATATTTCAGAACCCTTTTTCTTAGCATCCCCCAATAAATCATCCAGTCCGTTTACCATACTTATCTTATTCTATTTTATAATTTCTTAATATTAATTCTAATTTATTTTTAATCAAACATTACTGCTTAAAACTTTTGTTTGCAGCAAGTCTGATATCTCTTTTGAAGTATTAAAGATATAAGCCTTTTCTCCAGCCATAAGTTCAATATGCTTATCAGGCAATATTAAAATCAGCTTATAAACCTCCTTTGTTTCAGTTCGTCGTATAGAAAGAACATGCATACTTTGGGTTTTCTTCACTTTAATGATCTGTAGATTAAGGATTGACTTTATATCTTCCCAATCACCGATTTTTATCAGAAATAGACCCGTATATTTTTTTATTCGTTTTGTATCGGAATCGATAATTAATCCCGATTTTAGAAACAGGAAAAGCACTGCAATTGTAAAAAACAAGATGCCTACCCAATCTAAAACAAGCATTCTCCAAACACCAGCAAATAATAGCATGATACCTAAAATAATGAAGTTAAAAGGTAGTTTTCCTGTTTTGTAGTTCAATATCATTTCTAAGTTATTTTAAGTTTTACACGATCTACCAAATATTCTTTTTTACTCAACAAAAGCGTATGGGTTTAAACTTTTGTAGCCTTCACCGAATACATATGAGGAATCTTATCACCGTATTTTTCAGAAACCCATTTCCCTTTTTCATTTTCAATTAAATTGGGAAAACAGTTATAAACCTGATAAGGAAATTCATTAAAAAATTCTAGCCTTAAGCCACTAGCGATTAAACTATTAATTACCTCACTTAAACTATGATGCCATTCAATATGCTTTAAATTCTTATTACCAATTTCAGATTTCTCAGTATAAGATTTCTCTACAACTGTTTCATATGGTTTGGATTTAAAATAGCTATAAAAGATTTCAGATTGCTCATTAAGCATATTTCTGACTGGATGAAATTCGACCATATAGAATGTGCCATTGGGCTTTAAATAACGACTTATAATCTTTGCCCATTTATCAAGATCATCCAACCAATTAATTGCGCCATATGAAACGTAAACGATATCAAAAGTTTCATCTAAAACATGCTCGATATCATAGACGTTTGAGCGAACAAATTTGGCAGGTATATCTAATTCTTCAGATAATTCCCTGGCCTTTTGTATTGAAGTGTCGGACATATCAACACCTACAACTTCAGCTCCCTGTCTGGCTAATGACAAGGTATCCATTCCAAAATGGCATTGAAGATGAAGAAGTTTCTTTCCTTTTATATCACCCAGTTCTTCAATTTCTATATGATTCAGTGATGTTTTTCCATTTTTAAATGCTTCAACATCATAAAAGCTTGATTCTGCGTGTAAAGTTGTCAATTCATTCCAACTTTCTCTATTGTGTTCAAAATTATTCATCTGTGTTTTTTGAATGTTTGTTGCTCTCACATATCTAGTGCCGTCGCATTCCCGAAGAGCACTCAATACCCTTTATATATATAGTTGTTTTAGCTTAGCTTTAGTTCCATCATTAAATTTATCGGTTAAGTACAAATTAGCAATATTGCAACAGCAAACCCAGCTCCTAAAACCATTTAAAGCTGTATCTTTCTAACTATTTTTTTAAAGCATCTAAGCATTTTCTATTTTAGTTCTGTAACATCTGACTTATTAATGAAACACTAAAAATGCTCAACAGAAACCAGCCTAAAAATCCTTCGAGTATGGTAATATATCGAGAAACACCCTTTACAGGGATAGCTCCAAACCCGAGAGTGGAAAATGAATTAACGCTTAGTGTTATGGAATTGAGAGCACGAATAAGGCCCAGATAAGTAAGGTAAATTATAAGAGACAGGGAAACAGTGAGAACGACAAACACTTTGCGTTTTGGCTCAAGGTTTATCCAACGTCCTTGCAACACTTCTGTTCTACGGTATAAAAAGGTTGATATTTTATGTTGGATAATTGATAGCAGATAAAGAGGCTTTCCCAGTAGAATAATAAAAACAGGGATTTCAAGCTTACTCTCTAGCATTTCTTTCTTATAATCGGCAAATGTTTTCAAATCCTCTATATAATCTTCCATATAAAAATCTTCCAAACGTTGCTCCGAGCGGAAATATTGCATTATTTTCCGATGTTGTTTAATCAAGAAGTTTCTATTTATACAATCCCAATCGCTATAACAAAAAAAATACATCCCAGCGAAAACAAGAATGACCCACATTGAAATGATCAAAGATTGCACGGGATTGGTTCCATACTCCGAAAAGTATTTTAGAAATTGGTTAAAGCGCCAATTGAACCAGTTATTAGTTGTTGAATTCTGCCTGTACAAATAAAAATACTTTCTGGTTTCCATATCTTTCATTTGTTTATAACAAGCGTTGGCCGATTCAATATCGCCCTGAGTTCTATACATCGAGAAAAACTTTCGATAGGAGCTATTTAGTTCATTGAAAAGGTCAACATCAGAAATTAAGCTATCTGTTTTATGGGTATATGGCGCTTTTTCATAATCTGTGTAAAATCCAAGTCCAACCGAATCTAACTGGTTCCAATTAAAAGAGGTATTGTCTTTGGGGAAATTGAACTGATTCATTCCAAAGGGCTGCTCAAATTTACATTTTTTAACTTTAAAATTTTCCTTTACTGAACAGCCAGAAAAATTCACAATACTATTTGAAAAATAAGTCCCATAAAAGTTAATAAGATCATATTTACCCCCGTTAAAGAATATAACAGGCGTCACTTCAGTTGGCAAGATTTCGCAATGGGAAATTTCAAAAGTATTTATCTTTTTTTCATTCTGTCGAATATTGAATAAATACTGATAAGTTTGATTTTCTTTTTCATATCCGAAAAAATGAGTTTTTTCTACAAGCTTAGAATCTGTATAGAAAGAACAATTTGTGAAAGAGAAACTATTAATTTGTAATTCACTGATGGCAGTTCTTTGCAGTATAGAGCAATACCAAAATTCTAAGGTTCCCAAATCTGAATGATGAAAATCCAGCCCTTGCTTAAATGTGCAATTGTAAAAAATAATTTGGGCAGCTCCCTCACACTTTAAAAAAGTAATATTATTCTTAAAATTTATATTTCTGACTTGACAGGTTGCCAGCTCTGGTAATTTGCAATTTTTAATTATGACTGGTTTAGAAATCGTTTTCTCACTTTTTATATCCTTAGCTGTTGGTTTGATAGTTCTGGAATGATTCCAGGAATGCACAGAATCTTTGCGGTAATCGAAATAAATTTCGGTATCTTCTAAGTAATACAATTTATCTTTGCATTGTTCCATTTCCTCAATCCATTCACTAACGGATATTTTTCTTTTGTACGTGTTCTGAGAAAATAATTGAGAGGGAATTGTAAAACTACATAAGAGAATTATGAGGAGTATTAGTTTTACCTTATCAATTTTAGTCATATCAGCATCTTAATTTATTGGCTATAGAATGTGTAACACCCCTATTGGTGTTATATCTCAATATTAGAGGAATAAATACACTTCTAAACATGAAACTCTAAAATTAAAAATTATTCAAACTAAACAATATACTAAAGCTAAGTAAAGCTATAAGCCAATGTAAAATAGAATGACTCTTCATAATAACAGTAGATCGTGAGATATGAGATGATTTATAAAATGCTTAGAATGAGCAGCATTATCATGCAACATGCTCATTATCATGACATAATATGAAATCATCGAAGCATTACAATTATTTAATTTTGTCAAATTTAGAAATGAAATCGAAATTAATCTTTCAGAGAAGAATCCCCTATAAAGTTGCACCATCCTTAGCAGGAATAGAAACCGGTGCATATGAAGCTTGTCGGTCTAGAATTATTTAGGTGGTTATTACTCAAATAAAAACAAGCCCCCCACATAGCTTAGAGTGTAGGGCTTGTAAGCTCAATGATATTCTTTTATTCTAATATTTCAACTTTTTCATTGGAATCAACACATTGAGTTATGTATTCTTTATTCAGATTTTTGGGATTGGGTATAGTAAAGTAAAAATGTGAACCGACATCAATTTCAGATTCTAAGTGAAGTGTATCGCCAGTTGTGAGTTCCACTATATTATTGGCAATAGATAAACCCAAGCCTGTTCCTTGCGAAAAGGTATCAACTTTTCTGAAACGTTCGAATATCAATTTTTGATTTTCTATGGAAATACCAAGTCCTGTGTCTTTTACAAAAAGACGAATCCCTCTATCTTCAGTCGTTTCAATACCAAAACTGATCGTCCCTTTTTTAGTAAACTTAATGGCATTGGAAAGCAAATTGCCAAAAACCTGTTTAATCCGTAATTTATCAGAGTAAACATTAAAGGTGTCGTCTGATATTAGCGGTGTAAATTCAACACCCTCTGTTATATCGGGCAAGAACTCTCCGTAAATATCCAGTATCAACGCATTCAAATCAAAATTCTCTCGAACAAGCTCAAGACTATTGGATTCAATTTTAGCAAAATCAATCATATCATCAATAAGCTTTAACAAGAGATCATTTTGGTTTTGAATCAGATTTGAATACGACAGTAAATCTGGATCGTCCACAGATTCGGCAATCACTTTTGAAAAGCCACAAATGGCATTCAAAGGCGTTCGAATCTCATGACTCATTAATGCTAAAAATTCCGATTTAAGGCGGTCAGATTCTTCGGCTCTATCTTTTGCAACGATCAAGTCTTGGGTTCTTTCTTTTACTTTATATTCGAGAGTTGCATTAATTTCCCGAAGCTTATCTCTTCTTTCTTTCAACAGCAATTGGGTATTAACCCTAGCGAGCAATTCACTTGGATAGAATGGTTTTGCTACATAATCTTGTCCACCAGATTCAAAGGCCTGTATAATATCTTCTTCATTGGTTTTTGCCGTTAGAAAAATAACGGGGATATCTTTTGTTTTTTGATGTAAACGCAGGTATCTACAAACTTCAAAACCATCCATTTTTGGCATCATAACATCCATTAAAATCAAATCTGGAAGTTCATTTTCAAATATCGTCTCAAGTGCATTCTCTCCATCAATGGCGACTGTTTTATTAAAATCACTGAGAATATCAACCAATATATCTATATTTTCAGGTGTATCATCTACTATAAGTATATTACGCAGCTTTAATTTTTCCATATTATTTGGTGTTTATTAATTTTTCTAATTCGTTAAGTTGTATAAGAGCCATTTTAAAATCGTAGCCATTTAGAGCTTTTTTTAATCTCGTAAAGATCAGATTATTAAATCCGGCATCCTCCATCTGACTTATCATCAATTTAGCATCTGCGTTCTTTGCTTCGAGGTGCTCTCGCAATTGAGCCATCAGTTGAATCGCTAGCTTATAATCAAAAACACATGAAGTTGGTGTAAGAGCAAATTGTGGTGCAATTTCAGCAAACAAACTCTTTAAAGCTTTATCTAATTCTTGCAACCTATTTTTGAATGTAAGAGGTTCTCTATGAATAATACTCTGTTCAAGCTCTTTAGCTATTATAGGAATATTTTCTGAACCAACACTTGCACTAAGTCCTTTTAAGGAATGCGCTTTTCTTTGTGCCGGTATATACGCACCTATTTCAAATTGTTTTTGTATTTCTGAGCAAACCGTCTGATTGTTATCATGAAAACTTTGAAGAACATTTCTAAAATGCTTCATATTATAATTAAATCTTGGTAAAGCACTTACTAGGTTCAATCCTGAAATCTCAGGAGTTTCGACATCCAATACATCCTTCTTAGGGCTGCCATTCTTTTCTTGCACTTTATTATTTTTGGGTACAATCCATTTAATCAGAGTTTTAAACAGCAATTCAGGGTTAATGGGTTTAGATACCATGTCCTGCATGCCTATTGCCAAACACTTTTTCTTAACGCCTTGCATAGCATCAGCTGTCATAGCGACAATAGGCAATTCCTCTGCATTTTTAAACATCCGAATACATAGGCATGCATCATAACCATCCATTACAGGCATTTGAAGATCCATAAAAACCAAGTCAAAAGCATTAGCTTTCACTTTTTCAACTGCTTCTTGACCATTCTCAGCGATATCAACAATAAAGCCAGTATCTTCAAGAAACTCCTTTGCTATTTGCTGGTTTACTTCAACATCTTCAACAAGTAAGATTCGAGCTCCACGTATTATTTTAAGTTGATCATCTATTATATCATTAATCACAGGTTTCGATAGCGCAATGAGAGGTGATTTGCCAAAAGCTTTTATTACGGAATCGAATAAAGGAGAAGAAGTAACTGGTTTTGTGAGGTAGTTTTCTATACCAGCATCTTCTACCAACTTAATAACATCATGTTTCTGATGCACATTAATCATTAATGTAAATGGTAACTGAATCTGTTCATCTCTCGTTAACATTTCGTATCCAGTAATCCCGTCGATATCGGGCATATCGTAATCCATCACAAGAAGTTTATAAGGTGAACTTCCCTGATTCTGAATCCTCACTATTGCATCCTTTACATTTGAAACCGCATCCACTTTAAAAGAAAAGTGTTCCAATCTTTCCTTAAGCATAGCCAGAGCACTCTTATTATCATCACAAGCCAGTACTCTGAGACCTTTTAAATCTTCTGGCAGCAATAATTGTTTCTTATTCTGTTCTTTTTGCAAAGAAAATTTAGCCGTGAAAATAAAGGTGCTGCCTTTACCATACTCCGATTCAAAATCGACTTCCCCATCCATAAGTTCTGCCAAATTCTTACAAATGGCCAAACCTAGACCCGTACCACCATATTTTCGAGTAGTAGATTGATCAGCTTGAGAGAATGATTGAAATATACCCTTTATCTGATCACTCGTTAAACCAATACCCGTGTCTGCAACACTAAACTTAATTTCAGCATCTCTTTTAGTCATTTTTATTAAAGATGCCGTCAAAATAACTTCTCCTATCTCGGTGAATTTAACGGCATTGCTGCAATAATTAGTGATAAGTTGGCTGATTCTCAGCGGATCACCAATTAAGTTTACAGGAACACCTTTTTCAATATTTAGGATAAATTCAACACCATTCTCCTGAGCTTTAGGAGCAGTAAGGTTCGAAACGGCTTGCATCATATCTTCCAAATTAAAATTAATTTTTTCGATACTGAGCTTACCTGCTTCAATTTTTGAAAAATCGAGAATGTCATTAATAATTCGAAGTAAGTTTTGAGATGATTCATCAATCTTACTTAAATAATCCCATTGTTTGTAATTAAGATCTGTCTTTAATGCAAGCTTAGAAAGTCCCATTATAGCATTCATTGGAGTTCGAATTTCATGCGACATATTCGCAAGAAATTGACTTTTAGCAATGGTAGCGGCTTCAGCCAATTCCTTAGCTTCTATTAATTCCCTTTCCACCTTTTTTATTTCAGTTATATCACTTTTTACCGCGATAAAGTTGATCAGTTCACCAGTATCATTCGATACAGGTGCTATCGACGCACTCTCCCAAAAAAGTTCCCCATTCTTCTTTTTATTAACCATATCACCTTCCCACACTTTCCCCTCCAAAATAACATCCCACATATCCCTGTAAAATTTTTCATCATGCGCTCCTGAGTTTAATATTCTGGGATTCTCTCCTCGTATTTCTTCAAAAGTATAACCCGTAATGTCAACAAAAGCCTGATTAACATACTGGATATCGCCATCTAGGTCTGTAATAACTACCGAAGCAGAACTTTGCTCTACAGCGGAACTTAATTTGGTAATATTCTCAACGGCTTGCTTCCTTTCTGTAATATCAATAATTGTTGAAATTACAGCTTGCTGATCTTCATAATAAATGGGGTAAATTGAAATAAGGGACCAACGCTCTTCTCCTGTACCTAGTCTTTTTATTTTAAGTTCAAAGTTATCGACCCTGCCTAGAGCTCTTAATTCATCCAATACTTTTGGGCGATCTTTTTCAAAATCTGCATAAAAATCAAAGACTTTGTATGCTGACAACTCCTCAACAGACAGTTTATTCAACTCACACATAGCCTGATTGGCTCTAATGAGCTCTCCCGTCTCAATCGAAGTTACCACCATAGGAATAGGCGAGAAATCCACAATTCTATCGGCAAAATCTTTAGCTGCTTCTAAGGCTTTTTCAATTTCCTTGCGTTCACTTATATCCTGATGAATACCAGATATTTTAAAATTTTCAGCATTTTTAATTATAGTGAACCGCACAAACATGTGTCGCAACTCCTGATTTCTTGCTATCGCTCTGTACTCACATTCTCCAGTATAACCATCAACTTGTTCGAGACTCTCACCAATTTGCTTAAGCAGAATGTGCTTATCATCGGGAAAAACAAATTCTTTAATGTAAGTATCAAGAGGAATATGTACGCCTCCCTCTTGTTCTATTGAGGTATCCAGCAAACTATAATACTGATCGTTAAACCTAAATTCCCGAGTATTTAAATCGAATTCAAAATGTCCCAAACGAGCAATATCAGCAGCCGTTTCTGCTCTGTCTTTTGCTTTGACCAAACCTTTTTCAGCAGCTTTTAGTTCTGTAATATCCTGTGTTGACAAAACAATAGCTGTTTCCGACCCAATGTTCACTCTATGAACATTCATCGACAGAAAGGTTTCCTTGCCATTCCAAAGGTGACGAAATACATGGGCGAATAAATCTTCATCTCCTTTAATAACCGACTGGATGCCCTGATATATTTCAGAGTTTTGCACATGTTTTTCAGAAGGACAAGTTATTTTGAAGTAATTTTTTCCTTTCTCTTCTCCCTCTTTCATCATGCCTTTCACAGACCAATAATTTCGCCATGATTCATTGGCAAGTTGAATTGTTGCCTTTGAATCAAACACAACAATTTGTGGTGACAAAGTGTCCAAAACTGACTGTATAAAAAGCTTCGATGCACGTAAATCGTCTTCAGCGTCCTTACGTTCCGAAATATTATGAAGAACGCAATGGGTTCTTACAAAACATCCTTTATTATCATATTGAACTCTACCGTTAAGAAGAACAGTTATAATCGTTCCATCTTTTTTAATTAAAGAGAGTTCTACAATTGCTTCTCCATTTTTTTTGAATCGACAAAATCTGTCATGAAAGGAGGCTTTGGTTTCTGAAGACCAAAAATCACCAAAGGTTTTCCCCAACAATTCATTCTTAGAATAACCAAGCAAATTCACCAACTCATTATTCAAATCTATAAAACAACCATCCTTATCGAGAGATTGATATGCTATAGGTGAGTTTTCGAAAAGACTTCTAAAACGATTTTCACTTTCTTGAAGAATACTTTGAGCTTTCTTTTGTTCTGTAATATCCCAACTTACACCTAATAAACGAACAGGCTCACCATTAATATCACGTTCTACAGCGGCAATAACATGCATATAAAGTTCTATTCCATCAGACAAAACAACACGAAATTCCGAGTTAAAATCTTTTTCACCCTTTAATGCTAATTGTATTTCATCTTCTACCCTCTTTTTATCACAAGCATGAATCAAATTCAACCAAAATCCCTTCCTATTATCAAACTCTTCTACCTTTATTTTATGTAGGGCAAACATCGCATCATCCCAAATAACAACATCTTTATTGATATCCCACTCCCAAATACCTAAGTTGGCCACTTTTGTCGCCAAGCACAATCTCTCCGCACTTGCTGCTAAATCAGCAGTACGTTGCTCAACTCTTTGTTCAAGCTCCTGGTTCAAACCTGAAATTTCAGCTTCAGATGCCTTACTATCTGTAACATCCGACACATAAGCAATATAGCTGGTCATCTCATTATCATCATCATACTGGGCTGTCACAAGAAGTTCTATAGGAATTAATTTCCCATCTTTTCGGATATATTCCTTTGCATAACGCACATAATTATTCAAAGGACTAAGTTTGCTCATCTGCTTAGCTTCAAATTCCTGCCACTTCTCTGGTGTAAAAGGTCTATAATCGCTAAATGACTTTAATTCTTCAAAAGAATAGCCTGTCAATTCCAAATAAGCTAAATTACAATCGTCCAATTTCCCATTAGGTAAACTTAAAGCAATTGCAAAGGGTGATTTGTGAAAAATATCGGCTAAAAAACGTTCCCTTTTCAAACTCGATTTCAATTTGGTTTCAGCCGCTTCACAATTGTTAAAACCAAGAGAATTTACCAGCATGGATGACTTACCTTCATTTTCGCTTAATGAAGCTATCGATAATTCCAAGGGCCAAATCTGAGCTGCTCTATCAGAAATAGAACTCATCTCTTTAAGTTTCTGCTTAAGTCTACGATTCTCTCCACGCAATTCATCCAACTCATTCACTAATTGTTCTTCCGATCTTAATGGTTTCATAGGACTTTTTTCAGAAATAAATGGTTAAAGGATATAACTCCTTATAAAATCTAAGTATAATAACTCACTTAACTTCTTTTGGGTAACTGACAAGAATTTTCTCAACTTACCTTCTTCAGGAACTCATCTTAACTTGGTTTTATTCGTCGCGTTTTTTATCCATAATAAATTTTCATACTTCTTATGACAGAGTAAAGATTTTAGTACAATCGCTTGGTAGATACTTTTAGGCTGATTTATGTATCTACTTATAGTATAATTTAGTCTACACTCAATTCTTGTGCATAATATATTCATTAGTCAATAGTCTATTTTATGTAAATAAAAACACTTGAGTAACACGCAAGGATAAAAAACTTTTTGTGCTAAAATTCACAATTGCTAAAATAAATATACACAACATTAGGTTAATCACCAAGCATCAATATAAAACTTATTGTGCCAGAAAGATATCAACAACAAACTAGTAAACTGACAGTTGAAAGCCTAATATTTACGGAAACAAGCTGCTTAATTGAATTAGAAGAGATTTATAGGGAAGGTTCTTGAACTGAATAATATGAGCTAATTAGTATTCCATACTTGCCTAGGTTCATTTCCAAAATTGAATAACAAACAATTTACGAAAGTTCGTCATGATTAATACATACAATTATTAAATTCTTTTGATATCGCTTAGAAGGATGGAAATATATTCTGAAATGGAAAACAAATAATCATATAGCATTCTGACAAACAAATTGGAGTCATTCAAATTAATATATTTTCAATTTGCCTTGAAAATTATGAGTTATTTCTATCGCATAAAATAAGCCCCACATTACTTAGAATGCAGGGCTTGTAATCCTATTCTTTTTATCAAGAAAAAACACGCTTCTAAGATTCAGGACATCTCTCCTAAAGCTGAGAATATTTTTAGTAATTCAACGAACTAAAAATTAAGGAATTATTTTTTGAACATTAAGAAGAGAGTTGTTGTGAGTTTATCGAAATGGAAGTCTGAACAAACTTATTCTTTTAGCATTGAATTCTCTTAATTTAAAGAAACTAATTCAATTGATATAATTGGATGTAATTTCCATTATCATCATCAAATACTGCTTCGTAGCCATAATCCGTTTTGGAAGGTTCTTTCTTGAACTTAACGCCTTTTACTATTAATTCTTCAAAGGTCTTTTGAATATTATCGGCACTAAATGAGATAACTGGTATGCCCATTTTATACAGTTCGTGCTTATACTTTTTTGCAATCTCAATCCCACCTGGCTCTATTGGCTCTAAGAGAAGAGAAACGCCATCAAGATCAAGTGATGATTTAACAATAGCTAGATAGTTTTCAGGAGAATACATCACTTCTTCGAAGCCTAATACTTCGGTATAATATTTAAATGCCTTAACTGGATCTTCAACAAAAACACTAACCATAGCGATTTTCATTGGATGCTTGTTTTGTCCCATAATGCTGAATGATATTAGAATAATGGTAAATAATGTTAGAAGATTTCTCATGTTACATTTCTAAAAACTTGAATCAATCTATACGCTTCTTATTGCTTAACCCTCTTTATAGACTTTAGTCCTAAAATTAAGAATTAATTTGAGAATATGGCTTACAAGCTCTTACTGGCCTAGAATAATGGCATCTAATAAGTTTTTGTCATATCCTCACGGACAACAATTACATAAGAATTCTTTCCCTTGAGTTCAGAAGCCATCTTTTTAACCTGATCTGCTGTGGCCGTATAAATAGTTGCAATTTTCAGATTAGGATTGGCTCGTTTTAGATACCAAACAATTCCTTCGTAGTTGTCCGAATGGTAGGCTCCGTTATAATGTAGAAACTGCCCACTTTCTTTCATATTATCCAGAATAAAGTGAGCCATAGTCGCATCCTTTATAGCTTGTGCCTTAGGGAAATTCTCTATCATCTCACTGCTCATGTGCTTGCTCATTTTCGTCATGCCTTTATATCCTGGAAGTTTAGCATCGTAGGCAACAGGTAGTTGAGCAATCCAAATCTTTTCTTTATCACTTAAACGATCTAAAGCTTCAAAACCTCCTTTAAAAACCATTGATGCATATCGTCTCGGAACATTAGTAGCAATAAACTGCAGTTGATTGTCCTTTGCAAATTCAACCAATGGCCTATAATCAGTTTTATAATTCCTCCACAAACGACTGGTATCAATAAAATCTTTTTCAGATAAATCTCCATTCAAATAAGCATTCAGAAATTCTTGATTATCGGCCTCAATCATCTCCGCTCCCAATACTAGACTAGCTCCTTTTAGATTATACATATCTTTAGTCACTTGCAACTCCAGCCAATGTGAAATCGGATTATTATGCAACTCTCCGAACAGAACCACATCCGCATTACTTAGCTGTTTAATCATTTTCTGATATCGAATGGGTTTACCATTCTCTTTAAAAATTCGATAGGTCGGATTTCCATTACTAAATGCAAAAAAGATGAATGATAAGAATAGGAGTTTTTTCATGATTCATTTAAATTAAAGCAAGTGAAAACCAATTTAGTAATTACCGAAACCTATTCCAAAAGCTTTTAATTAAAACAATTACTATCTTCACAAATGTCGAAATAAACAAGCATATGAAATATCTGGGACAGACCAACGAATATTTTGAAGTCATTGAAATCTCAAAAGACAATTGTGATATACTAAAAAAGAAGCAAGGTTCTGTTCTTTCTTTAATTTGGTTTGACGACGATCAATCACAAATGATTACAGATTCTGTAAATTTCAACTTTTCTAGGAATCAGATTGTATGTTTTACCGAATTCCATCACATTGAAATCAAACAAATCGGTCACCTGCGCCTACTTCGTTTCAACCGACCTTTTTATTGTATTCTCGATCATGATAGCGAAGTGGGTTGTAAAGGCATTCTTTACTACGGTTCGTCGAACTTACCAATCTTAAGTCCCAATAGAAAAGATATCGAAATTTTGGAAACAGTTTGGAAGATGCTCCTTATTGAGATGGTGTCCAAGGATAATCTGCAACTTGAGATGTTGCAAATGATGCTCAAAAGAATTCTAATCCTCTGTACTCGTATTTATAAGGATCAAATGGATTTTGAGCAAATAGAAATTAAACAAATTGATTTAATTCGAGACTTTAACTTCCTGGTTGAACAATATTTCAAAAGCAAGCACTCTGTTGACGAATATGCGCTTCTACTTAATAAATCGCCTAAAACGCTCGCGAACCTGTTTAAGAAGACAGGCAATAAGACAGGCAATAAGACGCCTTCGCAATTTATTCAGAGTAGAATTATGCTCGAAGCGCGTCGACTCCTTCGATATACTGATAAATCAGTTTCCGAAATTGCTTACGAAATAGGCTATGAAGATATTCAATCATTCAGTCGTTTTTTTAAGAAACAAGAAGGTCAATCTCCATCTGATTTTAAAGAAAATAAATAGATGGGAAGTTTTGCTAATCAATCGGGAATCATAGCCTAACAACACCCTCTCCATTTGCCTCATATTTGCATTGTCAATTAGATCTTAATAATTTAAAACATACGACAATGACACAATTTAACGTACCAACTCGGAACCAGGTAAGTGCTAACAATCAAACAATTTTTGATCAATTGGAAAAAGGCTTAGGTTTTGTTCCTAACCTATACGCCTACTTTGCAAAAAACGAAACGGCTCTAGGCGATTATCTAGCTCTACAGAATCGTAAAAGCACATTAAGAGCAAAAGAGCGAGAAATTATCAACCTTGTGGTAAGTCAATTCAACGGTTGTCACTATTGTCAATCAGCTCACACCGTTTTAGGTCAGATGAATGGTTTCACCGAAGATCAGATTCTTGAGATTAGAAAAGGAAGGGCTACATTTGATGATAAGCTCGATGCTCTGGCCAAATTCACTTTACTTGTTACTGAAAATAAAGGGCAAGTCAGCAATGAGGCAAAATCAGACTTTTTTGCAGCAGGTTATTCAGAAGCGAATATGATTGATGTGGTTATCATTATTGGTGATAAGATTATTAGCAACTACATTCATAATTTAGCTGAGTTTGCTATCGATTTCCCTATCGCTAAGGAATTGTAATCAGACCATGGGCTTGACTCCAATGGGAAGAATTGAATTAATACTAAAAAGAGTGGTCCCCTTCATCGGAAACCACTCTTTAATTCGTTAAACTAATATTGAAAAACTAGCGTTTTAATCTAGCGATGATCGCAGCATTTACGTTCATCTTCAAGTAAGCTTACTTTTCCATCCTTTAAACTATAGTAAGCACCAACAACTTTAATTTGTCCTTTGGCTTCAAGATCTCTAATAATTTTACTGCGCTTTCTAATATCTTCGATGGTTTGAAGCACGTTGTTTTTAACCACACAGTCAAAATAGTCTTTGTTTTTGTAATCTCTTTCACCTTCTACTTCTAGTATAGCTGGTTCAATTTCATTTAATAAAGCAGTTACGTTTTCACTTCCCACATCTACTTTTTTGATGGCAGACTTAACAGCACCACAATTTTCGTGTCCCATCACCAAAATAATTTTCGATCCAGCCACACCAACACCATATTCCATACTACCTAATAGGTCAACATCTTCGATATTACCCGCCACTCTAGCAACAAAAATATCACCTACACCTTGATCAAAAATGTATTCAACAGGAACACGGGAGTCGATACAAGCCAAAACAACTGCTTTAGGAAACTGTCCATTCGTTGTGGCTTTTATTTGCTCAGTCAAATCTCTATTAATCATGTTGCCACTTACATAGCGTTCATTACCTTCCATAAGATCTTTAAGGGCAGCATCTGGACTCATATTCTTCTGACTTTCTGCTGACATTACAGCTTTTACTTTAGGGGTTTCCTTCACTTGGTTACAAGAAGAAACTAAGATTGCAAGAGCAACCCATACTAAGGATAGAATTTTCATATTATTAAGTATTCGTCATTAAAATTCAACATTGAATAAACAAAACTGCTGTAGTTACTGATACTGAAAACAACAGTCGCAAAAACAATAAAGTATTTGAGCATGATAATTTCAAATTGTTTCGTATCATCCTGAAAACTTACCTATTACAATAAGACAAGATAATAACCTATTTAATACAGTTTTAACAATGCTATTAGTTTTACTATTTGATTAAACCAAATGCTATTAATCATGCTCTTACTTTATATTGCTTTACAATAATTCCGTCTTTAAGCGCAAAACTAATATATCGAAAAAGGAAAAACAGTAGGGTTTCCCCTACCTTTATGAAAAATAAATTGACATGAATATTAATCATATTTAATAGTGAATTTGAATCGTTATATTTGATTTACTCCATCGATTTTAGCAGAAAAAGTAAAATACTTATTTACTGTTGAAAGAAACATGCCTTTTAGGCCCAAACAAAAGGTTTTCTTATTAAGAAATACAATGTATCCATCTTAGATTACCTAATAATCCAAAACCCGATGAAATAATCCCTGAATAAATTGCATAGATGCCACATTAGTCCGTTTTTTGTAGAAAACTAGAGGGAAACTAAAAGAATGGAACTAAAACGACTAAATAAAGCCATATCAGAAACTGGCTATTGTTCACGAAGAGCTGCTGACAGACTAATTGAAGAAGGTAAGGTAAAAGTAAACGGACAGCCTGTCGAAATGGGCCAAAAGGTGACATCTGAAGATCAAATTACTGTCGATGGAGAAGTTATCACCAAAGAGGTGGGTAATATTTATTTGATTTTCAACAAACCTGTTGGCATTACCTGTACCACCGATACCAGTATCAAAGGCAATATTATTGATTTTATTGGTTATCCGGAACGTATTTTTCCCGTAGGTCGTATTGATAAACCTAGTGAAGGACTTATTTTCATGACTAACGACGGCGATATTGTCAACAAAATTCTTCGTGCCAAGAACAATCACGAAAAGGAATATGTTGTAAAAGTTAACAAGCGAATCACAAAGGCTTTTGTTGAAAAAATGAAAAATGGGATTCCTATTCTCGATACTGTAACAGAAAAGTGTAAGGTGGAACAAATTGATGCTTACACCTTCAATATCGTGTTAACACAAGGCTTAAATCGTCAAATTCGTCGCATGTGCGATTACCTTGATTATGAGGTTAGAGAATTGAAACGCGTCCGTATCATGAACATTAAACTGGGTAGTTTAAAACGAGGTAAGTACCGTTCTTTCACAGGACCTGAACTTAAAAAACTTAACGAACTGATAAGCGATTCTAGCAAAACTGAGGAAGCATCATTATAACTAAAGGTCGTGAGATATGGGATTTGAGACATGAGACTATTTGCAGATTGTTTATAATCAACAATATTGACAAAACACTACAGGTTTTCAAACACACTCATTATCGATACAGAACAAAATATCACCAAACCATTATTATAAAGTATTAAGCTAATTATAGCATATCGAAACCTGATAATTGAAGTCTAAAAGAGACTTAATTATCAGGTTTTTCATTTCTCACCTGAATTCAAGATTTCTTTCTCACCCTCGGCTTAAATTCGTAACTTCTAGGGAAATCAATAAATTTCCTTATGAATATCCCCGAAACAAAACCTAAAGCTTCGAAAGAAAGCTTGATTTTACTCATCGCCATTATTTCGGCGATTGTTTTAGGTTTTATTTTGGGTGGCTTCTTCCCTACTATTGGTATCAAAATGGAAATATTTGGTGAAATGTTCCTCAATATTTTAATGCTACTTGTTGTCCCCATCGTAGTTCTATCAATGATTGTGGGCATATCACGCATTCAAAACTTAAGCCAACTAGGTACTTTAGGTAGCAAAACGCTTGTTTTCTATTTACTCACAACTGCCGTTGCTGCTACCATAGGTATTATATTGGTTAATCTTATTCAGCCAGGCATTAACCAAGGCGTCGCGATTAGCGAACTGCCAAACAAAAGCGAATTTCTTCCTGTCGATATTATGACAGCACTAAAGGAGCTTGTTGTAGGGAATCCTGAAAAAGAACAACAAGGCTTGGTGGGCTACAACCTCTTTCTTGCCATGGAAAAAATGGATATACTCCCACTTATTCTATTCTCCATTTTTTTTGGTGCTGCCCTTTCATCCTTAGGGAAAAAAGCAAAAAAGAGCATAGAAATCCTTTCGGTAATGAACGATGCGATATTAAAACTGGTTCACTGGGTGATGTATCTGGCACCATTAGGAATATTAGGCTTGGTAGCTGCACGTATTGCCCACTCAGGCGGATTCAAATCCTTTATTCCTGAACTCATGTCTTTAGGGCTTTACGCTCTAACCGTACTACTTGGCTTAGCCCTTCATGGTTTTCTTTTTTTGAGTCTCCTACTCAGAGTTTTTGGTAAACAAAGAATAAGATCCTATCTGAAAGGTATGGCTACAGCACTTTTGAATGCCTTTTCAACAGCATCGAGTACAGCAACGCTTCCTTTAACTCTACAAGGCGTACACGAAGAAAATAAGGTTTCTGAGAAAGTGAGCAACTTTGTTTTGCCTCTTGGTGCCACCATTAATATGGACGGAACGGCTCTTTACGAAGCTGTAGCTGCAATTTTTATTGCTCAGCTGTATGGCATTGACCTGAATTGGGTTCAACAAATTATTGTTATTCTAACCGCAACATTAGCCGCTATAGGCGCAGCAGGTATTCCAGAAGCTGGCTTAGTGACCATGGTCATCGTCCTACGAGCCGTCAATCTACCCATTGAGGGAATCGGATTACTCCTTAGCATTGACTGGTTACTCGATCGTTTTAGAACAAGTATTAATGTTTGGGGCGATAGTGTCGGTGCTGCTGTCGTTGAGAGATGGGACACAGCAAAATCAGAGTCAAAGTCAGAGACTTCTTAAAACTGTTCAAAAATATGATCGTTTAGTACTAAAATAGGGCTATAAACCCTAGCTTTATGGCATCATTATTTAACGATAGAAATGAGCACAATCACAGAAGAAGATCTTAAATTCGACAGAGAGCATATTTGGCATCCATATACCTCTATGCAAAACCCTCTGCCTGTTTATCCTATAGAATCAGCCAATGGTGTCCGTATAAAACTAAGCGATGGTCGCGAGCTTATCGATGGGATGTCCTCATGGTGGTGTACGGTACACGGTTATAATCATCCTGTTTTAAATGCAGCAGTTGAGACACAAATTAAAAATATGTCTCATGTGATGTTTGGTGGCATTACGCATAAACCAGCCATTGAACTCGCAAAGCTTTTAGTTGAAAATAGCCCTAAGGGATTGGAAAAGGTTTTCTTTGCTGATTCAGGTTCTGTTTCGGTGGAAGTATCCATGAAAATGGCCATGCAATATTGGTTTACCAAAGGAGAACGAAAAAAAAATAAGTTTTTAAGCATTCGCTCAGGTTACCATGGCGATACCTTTAATGCCATGTCGGTTTGCGATCCAGTAACGGGCATGCATGAAATTTTCACTGGCGTACTACCGATTAATCATTTTGTAGATGCGCCACAATGTGGATTCTACGACAACTGGAATGAAAAGGATATTCTTCCGATGAAAGAAGCCATTGAGCAATATCAGGATGAATTAGCCGCAATCATTCTTGAACCTATCGTTCAGGGTGCTGGTGGTATGCGTTTTTACCATCCTCAATATTTAAAAGAAGTTCGTCAGCTTTGCGATAAACATGATATACTACTGATTGTCGATGAAATCGCCACAGGCTTTGGCCGATCAGGTAAACTCTTCGCTTGTGAACATGCAGATATTTCACCCGATATTATGTGCGTGGGTAAAGCCATCACAGGTGGTTATATGAGTTTTGCAGCCACTCTTGCCAATAAAAAAGTGAGCGATGGCATTTCTCAAGGCTCACCAGGTTGTTTTATGCACGGCCCAACTTTCATGGGTAATCCTTTAGCTTGTGCTGTAGGTGTTGCCAGTATCAATCTATTACTGGAATCAAACTGGAAGAAAAAGGTTGATACCATTGAAGAAATTCTCAAAGAAGAACTAAAAGCTGCGGAAAATTTATCTCAGGTCGCTGATGTTAGAATCTTAGGCGCTATTGGTGTTATCGAGATGAAAGAAGCCGTAAATATGGCAACAATACAGAAGCAATTTGTTGATGCGGGCATTTGGGTTCGTCCTTTCGGGAAACTGGTTTATATTATGCCTCAATTTATCATTTCTGAGAAGGATTTACGTACTTTGTGTCAGAGCATGATTGAAGTTGTAAGTATGCAGTGAGTTATGAGTTATGAGTTATGAGTTATGAGTTATGAGTTATGAGTTATGAGTTATGAGTTATGAGTTATGAGTTATGAGTTATGAGTTATGAGTTATGAGTTATGAGTTATGAGTTATGAGTTATGAGTTAT
>Ga0209272_10000270_pt1 | contig 50033 bp, 44 predicted proteins | sample tdDd002_FD_187125 | JGI IMG/M metagenome (GOLD analysis project Ga0209272, IMG submission 187125) | Marine sediment microbial communities from the Atlantic coast under amendment with organic carbon and nitrate - tdDd00.2 (SPAdes)... | ecosystem: Environmental > Aquatic > Marine > Coastal >...
GTTTAGGTGATAGATACTAATAGGTCGAGGACTTGACCACAATATACTTTAATGTATATGTAGTAAGCAATTACTACTCAAGTCGTTACATTGTCAAAACTCATATATGCAATTTTTAGAGAATATCGCGAGGTAATCTCGAATTCAACTTGACTTATAAGATTAATTTTGTTAAAATTATTGAGTCTTCAGTTGAAATGTGAAGTGTTTTTTACACTTTACCCATTAAGATATGCCGTGGTGGCGGAACTGGCAGACGCACAGGACTTAAAATCCTGCGATCATTGCGATCGTACCGGTTCGATTCCGGTCCTCGGCACCAAAATGCGGTCCAGTAGTTCAGCTGGTTAGAACGCCAGCCTGTCACGCTGGAGGTCGAGGGTTCGAATCCCTTCTGGATCGCCATTTTTTTTATTTAAATATGCTAGTGTGGCTCAATTGGTAGAGCAGCTGACTTGTAATCAGCAGGTTGGGAGTTCAAGTCTCTTCACTAGCTCCATATGTGGTGGGGTTCCCGAGTGGCCAAAGGGGACGGACTGTAAATCCGTTGACTGCGTCTTCGAAGGTTCGAATCCTTCTCCCACCACCATTTTTAACTCGCGGGTGTAGCTCAGTGGTAGAGCCCTGCCCTTCCAAGGCAGTTGCGAGGGTTCGACTCCCTTCACCCGCTCCAGACACATTATGCGTTCATAGCTCAGCTGGATAGAGCATCGCCCTTCTAAGGCGAGGGTCCGGGGTTCGAATCCCTGTGGGCGTGCCATATTGGGGATTCGCCAAGCGGTAAGGCACTGCCCTTTGACGGCAGCATTCACAGGTTCAAATCCTGTATCCCCAGCCACATATACGGTCCATTAGCTCAGTCGGTAGAGCATCTGACTTTTAATCAGGGTGTCCCGCGTTCGAGTCGCGGATGGATCACCAAATAACGCGGAGTGGAGCAGTTGGCAGCTCGTCGGGCTCATAACCCGGAGGTCGTAGGTTCGAATCCTGCCTCCGCAACCAATTTAATGGCCCCTTGGTCAAGCGGTTAAGACACCGCCCTTTCACGGCGGTAACAGGGGTTCGATTCCCCTAGGGGTCACCATTATGGGAGTATAGCTCAGTTGGGAGAGCATCTGCCTTACAAGCAGAGGGTCACAGGTTCAAGTCCTGTTACTCCCACCAATTTGATATTATGGAGAGGTACCGAAGTGGTCATAACGGGGCGGTCTTGAAAACCGTTAGGGTGCAAGCCCACGAGGGTTCGAATCCCTCCCCCTCCGCCATTAAATTTTATAACATGGAGAAGTACTCAAGTGGCTAAAGAGGCGCCCCTGCTAAGGGTGTAGTCCGTTTACGCGGTGCGGAGGTTCAAATCCTCTCTTCTCCGCCATTAAAATTTTGTGGACCTTTAGCTCAGTTGGTTAGAGCGCCCGGCTCATAACCGGATGGTCCGGGGTTCGAATCCCTGAAGGTCCACCATTTTATAATACAGGGGTGTAGCTCAGTTGGTAGAGCAGTGGTCTCCAAAACCACGTGCCGAGGGTTCAAGTCCTTTCACCCCTGCCAATTTTTTTAATTTTATAGCAAAAAAAAGATATATCGGGGTGTAGCGCAGTTTGGTAGCGCACCTGGTTTGGGACCAGGGGGCCGTAGGTTCGAATCCTATCACCCCGACCATTTTTTTTGCCCAAGTAGCTCAGTCGGTAGAGCAAGGGACTGAAAATCCCTGTGTCGGTGGTTCGATTCCGCCCTTGGGCACCAAAACAAAAGGCTGTTCATACGTAAGTGTATGGGCGGTTTTTTATTTTAAAAAAACACACTATAAAGAGTGTGTTTCAAGTAATTTTAATGATGCTATTAAGGCATTTTTTTTTGATTTTATTTCTAATTCTAATTGCTCTTCTAAAATTAAGTCATTAAATGTACCGATATAAAAGGGCAGTTGATCGATATCAATAAATCTTCTGTCACCAATATTAAAAATGGGTACTTTTAATTTGATTACCCGTTTCATAATCTCTAGACCGAAACCATTACTATAATCAATGGTAGGTTTTAACTCCAGGTTCGACTGTGCTGAAATATTAATATAATTTTGTTCTTCTTTGTATTCCGTTACAATAATTTTCCCGTAGTTTGCTGTTTCGAAAACAAAAGGATAATATCGATCGGTGATAGACTCTGGAATATGAGTTAAAATTTTAAGAGTCGGTATCATGTACAAAATATCATCATAATTATGAAGTAAGATGATATCCCTTAATTCTTGAGACGGTGATTGTTCATATCGGTTGTAGAGTTCAACACTTTCTTTTCCTGAGATTTCATCTTGTCGATAAATACCCAAATACTCCTCAATCGTTTTAAGTTTATAATTTGGAAGGTTGAGTGCTTTTTTAGAAGATCTAATGACTCTATATAAATCAAAATTCATATTTATGTTGATTTGATAATCCAATTGATGATGTTTGTACCGTTTGTTTAAATACGGAATATCAAAGGCATGCCCATTATACGTAATTAACATATGGGTTTCTTTGATATAAGTTTGCAATTCTACTAGTAATTCTTTTTCTTCTTGTCTTTTATCACAGAAAATTTGGGTGATTTTCCAGTTGCTATCTTCATAGTAAATGATTCCAACTAGAATCGCTTCTGTATATAGTGGACTAAGGCCTGTGGTCTCAATATCGAGTATCATATATCTCTCTAACTCATAGTTTTCGCTAAGATAATTTGGCCACTGTGCCGATATTATATCTGTATGGATGTAAATAGTATCAACTCCTTTATATCAGTGTAAAGGAGTATGAGCTAATATTCAATGTATATGACACAAAATGTTATATTGTGTTATACTATTACTAGAAGTAATAGGGGGGATGTTATGCAGTTAATGGCTGTTGATGAATTAAAAGAAGGCATGGTGTTTGCACAAGACGTTGTTTCAGATGCATTTGTTAATATTGTTACAGAATCAACAATAGTAACTCATGAAATTATAGCAAAATTAGAAAAACTAGATATAGAATTTGTTTATGTACATTCAGAAATGATGACAGAAGAAGAAACTACTTTTAATCAAGTAGAACCTGTCTTTAAGAATTTAGATGGGGAAGAAGCACTTAATTACAATTACAACAAAACTGTTAATAAGATTAAGAATATTTTCAATGATCTTAAGTTTGGTGTAGCTGACATCAAATCCGAGATGGATGGTACTTTGGATCCTTTATTGAGTGGGATTTTACACAACAATAATATTCTTTCAAGTTTAAGAGTGATGAAATATGATGATGATTATACTCTAAAACATTCTTTAAATGTGGGATTATTATCAGCAATGATTGGTAAATGGTATGGGTTGAATAGCGTTCAAGTAGCTGATTTATCATTAGCAGGTACTTTACATGATATTGGAAAGTCCAAAGTACCGAGATATATTCTGAATAAACCAGGCGAGTTATCTTCTCAAGAATTTGGTATAGCGCAGCAACATGCTGTGTATAGTTATGAGATATTAAAAGAAAGTCGTGGCTTTAGTGATGATATTTGTGAAGGTGTTTTATACCATCATGAAAGATTCAATGGTTCAGGCTATCCACAAGGTATGAAAGGCAAAACAATTCCGTTATATGCAAGGATAATTGCTGTAGCTGACGTCTTTGATGCACTGACATCAGACAAAGTCTATCAAGGCAAAGTATCTCCTTTTTTAGCGGCGGAGATACTTAAAAGCATGAGCTTTGAAGAGTTAGATCCTGAAATTACAAATATGTTTTTAAAGAAGATCGCAGAATTCTATGTTGGTAATAAAGTATTACTGAATACTGGAGAAGAGGGAGAAGTTGTTTATTTAAATAAATTTAGCCTCACGAAACCTCTTATTAAAATAGGTGAGAAATTTGTTGACTTATCAATGAAAACTGACATTAAAATAAAAGAAGTATTATAAAAGCACTGGAAACCAGTGCTTTTTTTTATCTGTAATATTCACTTTCGAAAATTTCTTTAATTTCATTTACATCTTGAGTAACGGATAAAGCAAGCATTAATTTGATTCGTGCTTTTTGACCGTTCAGATCGCCACCGAAGATAGCACCGATATCCTGAAGCATCTTACCGCCACCTTCATAACCATAACTACCTAAAACTCTACCCATAGGACATCTTGAAACAATAACAACAGGAATATTTTTTGCAACAGCATTTTTAATCCCGTCAATCATAAGTGGTGGAATATTGCCACGACCCATTGCTTCAATAATAATGCCTTTGCTACCTTCTGAGATACAGAAATCAATCATTCTGGAATCCATACCAGCAACACTTTTAATTAAGTCAACTGATGACACTATATGATCGGTTAGAATATGGTTGTGTGTTGTTATATCACGATAGAATATAACTTCATCATTATCAACAATTCCTAATGGACCAAAAGAAAATGACTTAAATGTATCCAAGCTCATTGTATGAGTTTTAGTAACTTCTTTTGCAGAGTTTACTTCATTGTTCATAACAACAAGTACACCTTTATTAGCAGCTTGATCTGATGCAGCCGTACATATAGCAGCAGATAAGTTACTTGGACCATCATAACCTAATTCAGAAGCATTTCTCATAGAACCAACGATTATAACTGGTTTCTCAGATTCTATATTAAGGTCTAAGAAGAAAGCTGTCTCTTCTAGAGAATCTGTACCATGTGTAATTATGACTCCACAGATATCATTTCTTGCAATTGTAGACTTTACTACATTAGAGAGTTCTAACATCAATTCAGGCGTCATATGCGGACCCGGAATACGTGCAAAAGGTACAATTTCAATTTCAGCAATTTTATCTATATTAGTAACCATTGACATGATTTCTTCACTACTCATCGCTGGTATTGCAGCAGATAGACGTTTATCTACTTTCATCGAAATGGTACCACCTGTAAATATTGCAGCAACTTTTTTCTTATTCATACTATACCTACCTTTAGTTTTATTAAAATCACTAACATTATAGCTGATTATGTGCAAATATGAAATACTTTTTAGAAAATATTGCATCGACTTTACAAATTTAGTGGCATCTATTAGAATAGTAGAAGACTCAAGTTGAAAGTGGGGTATGATGAAAGCATATTTGGACAATGGAGCAACAACCATAGTATCGGAAACTGTTGTGGAAAAAATGAATGAAGCTTTTAGGAGTACATATGGTAATCCGTCGTCTATGCATCATATGGGCGTAGAAGCTGAGAAACTCATCAAACATTCAAAAAAGATATTAAGCAAAGCCATCAAGGCAACACCAGAAGAAATCATATTTACTTCGGGTGGAACAGAAGCAAATAATCTTGCAATACAGGGATTTTTAAATCATTCAAGTTGCAGGAAAAAACATATAATTACTACTCAAATAGAACATCCGTCTGTTTTAAATGTATTTCAAAAATATGAATCCCTTGGTTATAAAGTCACTTATTTAAAAGTAGATGAAAAGGGTAAGATAGATATTAAGGAATTAGAAAGTACATTATGTGATGATACTGCACTGGTAAGTGTGATGTATGTGAATAATGAAATCGGTACCATACAAGACTTACCTCTAATTTCAAAGACAATTAAAAAACATTCTAAAGCAGCCTTTCACGTTGATGCAGTACAGGCTCTTGGAAAAGTAGAATGTCATGTAAAAAAACAGGGCATTGATATGATGACTTTTTCTAGTCATAAAATTCATGGACCTATGGGTGTTGGAGCATTGTTTGTTAAGAAGGGTATTTTATTGGAACCTTTATTTATTGGCGGTGGACAACAAAAGGGTATTAGACCCGGAACAGAAAACGCTCCTGGTGTTGTAGGGTTTGCTACAGCATGTGAAGAAGGAACAGCGACGTTAAATGAGACTCAGAAGACATTAATTTCTCTTAGGGATTACTTTGTTGAGGAAGTGTTAAAAATTGATGGTGCTAAATATAACGGTAATTACGATGCACCTCATATTGCAAATATTTCATTCCCAAATATGAGGGGCGAAGTACTTTTGCATGTACTTGAAAGTAAAGATATTTATGTTTCAACAGGATCAGCATGTGCTTCAAAAAATAAGACTTACAGTCATGTGCTTGAAGCCATAGGATTAGATGAAAAGCATATGGAAGGGGCTATAAGGTTTAGCTTCTCAAAATATACGACCAAAGAGATGATAGAGTATACATTACAAACATTAAAAGAAAGCATCCAAGAGTTAGATGCGATAATTAAGGGGAGATAATATGGAAACCATCGTAATTAGATATGGTGAAATCGGATTAAAAGGTAAGAATAGAATGGTATTTGAAAATGCCTTGATCAGAGATGTAAAAGAAAGATTAGCACATTTAGAAGATGTAACGTTAAACAGATTTCATGGGAGAATGTATGTCAATCATAATGACTATGATTATGAAGAAGTAACAGAGATATTAACGACTACATTTGGTATCGTATCAATTAGTCCTGTAACTAAATGTGATGTGACTATGGATGCGATGTTTGAAACAGCGAAAGCACAGATTGAAGAATTATTAGAAACAACTCCAAAGTTCACTTTCAAAGTAGAATGTAGACGTTCTAATAAGGGCTTCCATTTAACATCACCAGAAATCAGTAAACATGTTGGTGGTTTTATTAATCAAACCTTCAAAGAGGAATTAAGTGTTGATGTACATCATCCAGATGTTGTTATCAATATTGAGGTAAGAGAGAAAGTATATATTTATGTCAAAAGCTTACCAGGTTTAGGTGGTATGCCATATAAAACTGCTGGAAAAGGGATGTTACTATTGTCTGGTGGTATAGATAGTCCTGTAGCTGGATTTTTAATGGCTAAAAGAGGCGTTCAGTTAGAAGCGGTACATTTCCATAGTTATCCGTTTACTTCTGATAGAGCCAAAGAAAAAGTAATGGATTTGGCTAGAACGCTTACAAAATATGTTGGAGAAATCAAAGTCCATAGTGTTAATTTATTAGAAATTCAGAAGGCAATCAACGAACATTGTCCTTCAGCTGAAATGACAATATTATCAAGACGTTTTATGATGGCTATTGCAGAAAGAATTGCAAAGAGAAGAAAATATAAATGTTTGATAACGGGTGAGAATATAGCTCAAGTTGCTTCTCAAACCATGGAAGGATTAACGGTTACCAATTCAAGAGTAAAGTTACCGGTATTCAGACCATTGATTGCATATGATAAAGTGGATATTATCAAAGTGGCAAAAAAAATAAATACGTATGAGACATCTATTCTACCATTTGAAGATTGTTGTACAGTATTTTTACCAGATAAGGTGGTTATCAGACCAGAACTTGAAAAAATAGAAGCTTCAGAATCACTTCTAGAAGTTGATGACTTAATCTATAGAGCGGTTAAGGAAAGAGAAGTTGTTATCCTAAGACATGACGATTAATAAGAAGTAGTTGTTCTTTTAAGACATGACGATTAAAAAGAGTGCTTATCATTTGATAAGCACTCTAATTTTTTAGTTATTGTCTGTATCTTCAGTTTCAGTTTCTGTTTCAGCGTCTGTCGCATCTTGAGTTCTTCTATAGATTTCCTCAATTTGCTGAGCTGGATCTGTAATGTATAAAACATTGTATTCATCTTTCATAATCTGTTCACCAGTTGGTAATATAATCGTTTGATCGATTAGAACTTCTGAACCATTTGGTATGAAAATGAATTCTCCGTTATTTAGAAGCAAGTTGTAATCTCTGATGAAGAGTATTATACCACCACCAAAGGTTTGAATGACTTTCTCAGCTGAACCATCACTACCAATTGTTGTTGCGTCATGTATCTCACATACTTTGTAAGGCACTGTATAAATATAGTCTTCCGGTAACAATGGGTTGCCATTTTTATCAAGTACTTCATCTGGATTGTACTCATCAAGTCGAGTTCTTAATACAACGGATTGAGTATTTTCACAGTATTCAGAAGCTAGAACATGTTCTTCATTGTCTAGACAAATGACAACTTCCGTATGGGCATCATCGGTTTCTGTTGGTGCTGTACCAGGGATAAATATTTCTTTATACACTTGTGAACCTTCTGGATCTAGAGTAGATAATTCTCCTGGTCTTTTGCCAGACACTCTATCAACTGAAACACGTTGTAAACCTTCTGGTTCAACGAATCCGATATCTTCCTTATCCTCATGAAGTCTAGCCATAACTGTACTCCAAAATCTTGCAGCAGCCCCAGAACCGTCGTCCATTTTAACTTTCACATCATTACCAAACCAAACAGCAGCAGTATAGTATGGTGTGTAACCCACAAATAAGGCATCTCGCTTATCTGAAGTTGTACCAGTTTTACCGGCAACAGTCATACCTGTGAAATTGGCAGAGTTAGAGACACCAGTTGTAACAGCACTCACCATCATATCTTGTACAATGTAAGCGACTTGTTCGTCTAATACACGTTTTTTCTCTGGAATATTTTCAATAATCACATTACCTGATAAATCAGTAACTCTAGTAAATGATATCGGTTTAGTATAAACACCTTGATTGGCATATGTTGCATAAGCAGCCGTTAATTCAAGTGGTGTAATACCTTGTGTCATACCACCTAGTGAAACCGATGATAAGTTAACATCGTTGATATTACCTTCTCTAACAATTGTTGATATACCTAAGTTTTCTAAATGATCTAGTATATTATCAACGCCGACAGCTTGAGATACCTTAACTGCTAAAACATTAATTGAGTACTCAATACCTTGACGAAGGGTTTGTCTACCTTTGTACTTGAATTGTTTGTATTCATACCAGTTATAAGGCCATCTATTTTCTGTATCTTTATCATTTAAGAATGATGGGATATCATCAAAAACAGATGCTGCTGTATATTGTTTACTATCTATAGCAACCGTATATGGTCCGATTGGTTTGATACTTGAACCCGGTTGTTGAGGTGATAAAGCTCTATTGAAGATATTCTTACCATAAGATTCTCTTCCACCGACAACAGCCACAATCTTACCAGACTTATGATCCATTATTACAAATGCAGATTGTGGTTGAATTTCACCACGATCATTTATGATGTATTTATCTTCTGATAACAGAAGGTTACCCTCTGCATCTATTTTGAAGAAATCAGGGTACTCTTTAAAGAATGATTTATCAATAACCAAGTTGCCATCAACTTTTGATTTATAGCCATTAGGGATCAATACATCTTTTCCTTCGTAGATATAAAAATCTGAAATGTTATGGTATTTAACTTTGTCGATATATTCAACTTCTTCAGAAGTTTCATTGTGTCTAAACACTTTTTCTACTACAACTTGAACACGGTCCTCATGTTGATAGAAGTTAAGACCATGATCTTTAAGAATGACCATATTGTCTTGGCTGTCATAATAATAATTTTCATTTTCTATCACAAGTTCATTCTCTTCATTGACCAAATTATCATATCTGAAGAGTAATACACGGTTCGATTCATCATATAAAATATTTTTATCTTCATCAAATCTTACTGCAGCTCGAGGGAATAACCCATCATTACTCATAAGACCTAATTCATCAAGTGCTTTCTTTAGAACAACAATCTCTTCACTCACATAACCTTGTTTGTAATGGCTTTGTGTAAAGTCTTCTGCTGTTGCAGAGGTTTGCTCTACTAAAGTTGCTATTGTGTTTTGTCCAGCGATACCATCTTGAGTCAAACTATTATGAGCTTGGAATGTCTTAACGGCATTGTATGTTGCTGAATCAAATGTAGCTGAGAAATCAATTGAATTATAAATATCTTCTAATTGTTTTTGAATTTCATAATCAATCGTTGACTCAATGATATAACCACGGTTATATAGTTGTTTTTCAGCTTCTTCTTTAGAGATTGAATAATGGTCAGCTAACGCATCGACCACATCGTCTTTGATCATATCACCAAAGTAAGAACTGATATTATTCGCTTGATCAATTGTTAAATTGATATACTTTGATATATCTGTACCTTTTAAAGCATATTCCGCTTCAGTAATCATATCGTTATCGTACATTTGTTGTATAACCATATCAAAACGTTCTTGAGCAGCGGGGTTAAATACCAAAGTATACTGAGGATCAGAATCATCATAAATAATATGTTCAGGTTTTACATTTTCTTTGCTCAATCTACTGATTGGCGCATTTGAAGCTGGTGATTTAGGGATTCCTGCCAACATGGCAGATTCAACTAAGTCAAGTTCACTGGCATCTTTTGAGAAATAAAGTTGTGCAGCTGCTTGAACACCATTAGCATTCATACCAAAAGCTATCTTATTTAAGTAGGCTTCTAATATTTGTTCTTTTGTTAAGTTTCTTTCTAATAAAATAGCATAATATGCTTCTTTTATTTTTCTTTCCATCGATCCTTCATTGGTTAAGTACATGTTTTTAGCCAACTGTTGTGTGATAGAAGAAGTACCTCTAGCACCATCACCAGTTCGAGCAGCCTCAACTGCAGCACCTATCAATCTGACATAGTTAAAGCCAGCATGTTCAAAGAAAGTTTTATCTTCAATGGCTGTTACGGCATCGATTAGATTTTCACCAATATCATTGTATTCAATAATTGATCTCATACCTGCATTACCATAAAGTGTTTCAAGTAATACACCATTTTCATCTACAATAATAGAGTTTTCAGTAAGTCCTTCTGCAATTGTTGTTGGATCTACTTCGGGGATATCATTGACATATCCAAGTACATAATTACATAGAAACGCTGCTGCTAGTAAGCCAACTAAAAGAATTAATAGAAATATATTTCCTATTGTTGATGAAAAACCATAAAAGATTGATGCTAAGACACTGCTTTTTTTAGGTGACTTTTTCTTTCTAGGTGTTTTATCCGTTTTATTTTTAGTTGGACTTGTTTTCTTTATCTTATCCTTTGAGGGACTTGAATTATCCGACATAGTTGCCTCCTTAATATTCTATTTAACAGTATGCATTATACCATAAGAAAAATGAAAGGTTAAATTAGAAAGGTCATTATCATATAATTTTAATATTCTTAAATAGTAAGAATAATGAGGTAGATTTAGGATATATAACAAGTGAGCACAGGGTGAGCGTAAATTTTTTGTAATATTACTATTGTAAAAAGTATGATAAGATACTTATGTAACCAGGAATATGAAAAGTGGGTGATAAAATGATTTCAAAATCAGATGAAAATATAAAGAAGCAAAGAGCTATTTTAGTGGGATTTAACCACAGTAGCAATAGAAATGAAATCGATATTCAAGACTCTATGGAAGAATTAACAGAGCTTGTTTATGCAGCGGGTGCTGATGTTATGGATGTTATGGTTCAAAACAAAGCAACTATCGATGTTAGATTTTATATCGGAAAAGGTAAAGTAGAAGAAGTTAGATTAGCTTGTGAGCACTTTGATGCGAACTTGGTAATCTTTAATGATGAACTGTCTGGAGCACAGATGAGAAACCTTACTGATGCTATAGAAGTAGAAGTCATTGATCGTACAGCAGTTATACTTGATATATTTGCAAAACGTGCGAAAACAAAAGAAGGAAAACTGCAAGTAGAACTCGCACAACAGAAATATAGATTGCCAAGATTGATAGGACTGGGAAATGCCTTATCTAGAGTTGGTGGATCGAGTGGTGGTTCTGGAGCAGGTATTGGTAATAGAGGCCCTGGTGAACAAAAGTTAGAACTTGATAGAAGACGTATTAACGATCGAATTACTGAAATTCGTCGTGAGTTAGATGACGTGAAGAAGAACCGTCAGATACAAAGACAACAAAGAGTAAAAAGTGATTTACCAGTAGTAGCACTTGTTGGTTATACCAATGCAGGTAAATCAACAGTCATGAACTACTTTGTCAATCACAATGCAGAGGATCCTGAGAAAACAGTTTTTGAAAAAGATATGTTGTTTGCAACACTTGAAACAGCCAATAGACGAATTGGATTTGAAGGAAATAAATCTCTGATTTTAACGGATACAGTAGGATTTGTTAGTAAATTGCCTCATAATCTAGTGGAAGCCTTTAAAGCAACGTTAGAAGAGGTGACAGAGGCAGATTTATTGGTTCATATTGTGGATGCATCTAATGAGAAGTATCATATGCAAATTGATGTGACTGAGAAGGTATTAAAAGAAATAGGTGTAGAAGATACACCGTCGGTATATGTATTTAATAAAATAGATAGAGTAGAAGAAAATCATATTTTAGAAGACTTCCCAGAATCACTTTTGGTATCAGCTAAAAATGGTACCAATATGGATGAATTGGTTCAAACAATTAAAAGTCATGTATTTAATGATTTTAAAACAGTTCAAATGTTGATTCCTTATGCAGATGGAAATATTCTTTCTTATTTAAATGAAGAAGCACATATACTCAATCAGGATTATACAGAAGAAGGTACTGTTCTTAAAGTAGAAGTTTCTATTGTGGACAGTGAAAAGTTGAAAAAATATATTATAGGTGAATAAAATGATTAACTCAAATTTATAAAACTTAATAACTATTTTGGCTACGGTGAGGCATCTCTTCGGAGGTGCTTTTTGTGTACAAGGAGGTGGTTAAAACTACTATTCAATTATTAGAAATGGATTTTTATTATAATGAATATTTTAATCCAATATTCGAAGGTGTCAATTTAAATTTAGATGCTAATTGGAAATTAGGCTTAATCGGCAGAAATGGTAGAGGTAAAACAACCCTACTGAATTTAATCAACAAAACTCTACAACCCACAAAAGGAAAAGTTGTTGTTCCAATTAAAACAGAACTTTTTCCTTATGCACATGATACAACTGGTACTACACTACATGTTATAAGAAACTGTATTGCGCCTTTTGATGAGTGGGAAAAGAAGATGAAAGATTTAGAAGTACATTTAGATGAAGATAACTTAGAATTGTATGGTGACATATTAGAAACCTATACAGATGCGGATGGATTCATCATAGATGAACTGATTGAAAAAGAAATGAATCTGATGGGACTTAGGTTAGATCTCTTAGAGATGTCTTATACTGCACTGAGTGGTGGAGAAAAAACCAAAGTTCAGATTATCGCGATGTTTCTTAAAAAAAATAGGTTTATGTTATTAGATGAACCGACGAATCATTTAGATTTAGAAGGTAGGAAAAGTCTATCCCATTATTTGAATCAAAAAAGTGGGTTTATTGTGGTATCACATGATCGATTATTTGTTGACTCAATTGTTGATCATATACTTTCAATCAATAAAAGTAACATTTATATTGAGAAGGGATGTTATTCTTCATGGCAATACAATAAAGACATGAAAGATCATCATGAGTATAAGACATCTGAAAAACTAAAACGAGAAATAAAGAATTTAGAAGAAGCCACAAAACGAACAAGGAAATGGTCTAAAGACAAAGAAGCAGAGAAGATTGGTAGTAAAGGTGATAAAGGCTATATTGGTGCAAAATCAGCTAGGCTTATGAAGCGTGCTATCAGTTTTGAAAAAAGAGTGAATAAAAATCTAGAGGATAAAAAGAAACTACTTAAGAATGTGGAAACACCAAGAGATATTATTTTAAAACAAGATGATATTGATGTCGAAACATTGTTAGAAGTTAAAAATGTCACATTGGGATATGATGCTCATGTTGTGATTGAAGACTTATCCTTTAGAATCAATAAAGGTGATCGTATATGGATCAAGGGGATAAATGGTTCTGGTAAAACGACACTAATGAAAGCATTATTAGGTGAGCTGAAATTGTTATCAGGAAGAATTGAAATTGAGGAAGATGTGAAACTAGTTTATTCCTCACAGATACCGAGGTGGCAAGATGGCTATTTGTTAGATCGTATGAAAGAAGAAGGTATACAGAGGCATTGGTTCCAGATGGTACTTAATTATTTTGATATTGATGACAGTTATTATGATAGACCTATTGAATCCTTCAGTGAAGGTGAAAAGAAGAAGATTGATATCGCAAGGTCGTTGATGGGTAATGAACATATTCTCGTATGGGATGAACCCCTTAACTATGTGGATCTGACCATAAGAACTCAGATTGAAAAAGCGATACTTAAATATCAACCAACGATGATTTTTGTAGAACATGATGCCTATTTTGGAGAGCATATTGCAACTGATGAAATCATTTTAGCATAGGCTTTTGCCTATGCTATTTTATATTCTATCAACATAGATTTAGCATGAAATGAACTGTGTGTTCATTTAGATGTTGGATATAGGTGAAATATTTCTGTAAAATTTGAAAGTCAATTATCATGATATAATGAATAAAACGGAGGAATTTATTTTGAGAAAATACATTTTTAATATTATTGATTAAGTAATTTAATATCGGCATAACAACGTACGAGGTACGTCTATTTTGTTATGCATTCAATAATGTTAAGAGTATCATAGTTTAAATTATGCCATACTGTTGTATGGTTTTTTTGCGCTCTTATTTTAGGGCGCATTTTTGTTTGAAAAAGTGTATAAAAATAGTTGGTAAAATAATAAATGAATTTGAAAGTGATTATAACGGTTTACCTAGGAGGTGAGTATATGCCATCATTTACATATTTTTTAGTCGGATAGTGTTGGGCAAATATCGTCATATTTGTCCGTATTAAAAGGAGTAGAAAATATGATGAAAAATAGAGTACATATAGAATTAGAAACATTACAAGATACATCTGTTGTTAGATATTGCTCACAGTGTAAAGGACATGTGACTTTCAGAGATAGTAAAGTAAAAAGACATAATGCGAATGGTAAGAATATCTATAAATATGCTATTTATAAGTGTGACAACCATCATACATGGAATAAGATACTTGATAAGTTAGATTCCAATGAAGCTCATTTATTGGAATACAACACAAGGGAACAATATAAGTATAAAACTTATGAAGAGAGTATGACTCTTGAATTAGAACCAGAACTTGAAATCATAATCAGTTCAATGGGTAAACAGATGAGATTAGATAAGATGCTCCACCATATAAGTCAACTAACTAGAAAAGAAGTCAATCAGTTGGTGGAGAGTGCTGTACTTGTTAATAATAAAAAAGTTGTTTCAAAATACAAAATAAAAGATGGAGATATTGTTGAAATAAAAAAACTGGCATGTTAAAGAATTACTTAAATAGAAGTGAGGTGTGAAATGAATAGAATAGATATGACTATGAGAATTAAAACAGAAAGGTTGATAATCAAGCCTTATAGAATTGAGGATTTATCTGAATGTTTTCAGTTAATGCAAGACAAGGAGTTGTTTGGATATATGGATATGGATGTTATGTCTCTAGAGGAATATAAGAGGTTATTTACTTGGTTGATAGAGTCCTACGAAACCACATTTGATGATGAATTTAGATACTCTTTTAATATTACATTGAAGGAAAGCGGTGAACATATCGGTTGGTGTGGTATTGGAGCTCTTGATTATGATATTAAACAGAAAGAAATATATTATCTGATCGGCAAGAAATTTTGGAGGAAAGGTTTTGCAAAAGAAGCTACCAAAGCACTACTTGATTACGGATTCAATGTTATTGGATTAAATGAAATTGTTGCACTCTGTAAGAAAGAAAACATTGCGTCAAGAAAAGTAATAGAAAATATGGGATTAGAGTTTAAGTATATTGTCGAAGGCGTGTCAAAAGAATTCGATTTTTATAATGGTGAGTTATATTTTTCTTTAAATAAGAAAGAGCACTTATCTACAAAATAAAAAAGAGCCTTGAAATAGATTTTGGAGGAAATGAAGATGTTTAAAGATATTTATATAGAAACGAAAAGGTTATTGATTAAACCCTATAATATGATGGACTTAGATGAGTTATACAATGTATATAGTGATGAAAAGGTGATGGCATATATTCCAGAAGGCGTTATGTCATATAAGTGGGTAGAGGATTTAATACAATGGATGATAGAGGTCTGTTATGAAACCAATACACCTGATAACATCACTAAATTTGGTATGTCCGTGCTGCATAAGAAAGACAAAAAAGTCATCGGCTGGTGCGGACTGGGATCACTAGACTGTAAACCAGAAGATATAGAACTCTTCTTTGGCTTATCAAGTGAGTATTGGGGCAACGGATTAGCAACAGAAGCTGCGAAAGCCATGATAGATTATGGTTTTGATACAATTGGATTAAAACGGATAGTTGCTGTAGTTAATGGTAATAACATTGCATCAAAAAAAGTAATTGAAAAACTGGGTATGAGCTACAATGGCAGATTATATCTTGATGATCCTGATTTTACTGGATATGATGGAGAATTATACTATGAGATAAACAAGGATGTTTAATAAAAGTAAAAATGAGAAGGAGCAAGTTATGTTAGAAAAAATGAATGAGTTTTTTGATAAAAGAATAGATAGTTATGATGAACACATGAGAGATACAATAGAAGACTTTGATATGTTTTACAAACAAGTTATTAAACCTGTTGAGAATAAAGAAAATTTGAAGGTGTTATTATTAGGGTGTGGCACTGGTGCTGAAGCGACGTTCTTATTTGATAAATCTCCTCAGGCACAAGTGACATGTTATGACTTGTCCGCTGAGATGCTTCAGACATTTAAAAAGAAATTTTCAAATCGTAATATTGAGTTGCGTCAAGAATCCTATTTTAATCTAGAGGAAGAAGATGTATATGATTACGTTATCGCTGTAATGACAATGCATCATTGGGATTATAATGAAAAGTTGGAGCTTTACAATAAAATAAGAAAGGTTCTAAAGCATAATGGATTATATATAGAGGGTGATTATTATGTTACACTTGAAAATGAGGTGAAATATCTTAGAAATCGAGATGAAAAATTACATAATGTAGACAAAAATATTTTTTATCATATTGATATTCCATTTCATCACACCACACAAAAACATCTCTTAACTCAAAGTGGATTTAAGGATTTCCAGAGGATATATATAAATGGAGAGAAAGAAGTTCATGTGGTGACTTGTGATAAGTATACAAAGTTATTATAAAATAAGTTGCATTTGATTTATTTTATTGAATTTATTTAGTAGTTTAGGAGGGGACCTATGGAAGTTTTGATTATACACGCTAGTCCGAGAAAAGGACAGCACACAGATAAAGCAATAGATGCTTTTATGTCACATTCAAATCATACCCAACATCATATCTATTTGTATGATGACAAAATAGAATATTGTAAAGGCTGTTTATATTGCGGTAAAAAAGGTATATGTTTTATTGATGATGATATGAAGAAACTGTACAATCTTTTTGAATCAGTAGATATGATAGTCTTTGGTACACCAATGTATTTCAATTCTGTATCGAGTGCAGCTAAAGTGATGATTGATCGAACTCAAGTTTATTGGAGTCGCAAGTATGAAATGAATACTGGCATAACTGTTAAAAAAGAGAAGAAGGGTGCTTTTATCTTAACTGCGGGTGTAAAACACAATGAGGAGTCAGTTGTTGCAGCTACTAAGGTTGCAGAGATATTCTTTAAAGCAATTAACTGTACATATGATGTAGAAATTATCGTAGATCATATTGATAAAAATCCTGTAACTTCAGAGGATGCTAGATTACTTGAAATCAGCAAAAAAGGGAGTAGGTTTTTCAGCTAATTTATTGACTTTTATCCAAAGCGCTATATAATTATATTGTACAATGTATACAATTTATAAGTGGAGGGTAAAATGAATAAAAAATTAGTGCCAACAGGATTGTCAAATAGACACTGTCACCTGAGTCAAGCTGACATTGATGTACTATTTGGTGAAGGATATCAATTAACAAACATGAAAGATCTTAAGCAACCAGGTCAATTTGCATGTGAAGAAAAAATTACAGTAACAGGTCCTAAAGGCTCACTAACTATGAGAGTTTTAGGTCCAGCTAGAAATCAAAGTCAAATTGAAGTGTCTTTAACTGATGGATTTGTTTTAGGTGTTAAACCACCAGTAAGACAATCAGGTGATTTAGCAGGTAGTCCAGGTGGCAAGCTTGTTGGTCCTAAAGGCGAAGTAGAAGTTAGTGAAGGTATTATTGCAGCATCAAGACATATTCATATGCATACTACTGATGGTGAGCGTTTCGGCGTAAAAGACAAAGATGTAGTAAATGTAGAGTTCGGTGGCGAAAGAGGCGTTGTATTTAAAAACGTACTTGCTAGAGTTAACGAAGCTTTTGCTTTAGAATTCCACGTGGATATTGATGAAGGTAATGCTGCTGGTCTAAGAAACGGTGATGAGGTGGAAATCATCTCTTAATAAAAATAGCTAGGAGTGATATTATGAATTTAGCAAAGTATATTGATCACACAATTTTAAAACCAAACGTTTCAAAAAACGATGTTATTAAAGTTTGTGACGAAGCAAAGGAACATGGATTCTTTTCAGTTTGTATTAACCCTTATTTTGTAAAGTTAGTAGCTGATGAACTAAAAGGTAGTGACGTTAAAGTTACTTCTGTTATAGGATTCCCTTTAGGCGCTAATACAACGGCGATTAAAGCACTAGAAACTAAACAATCAATTGCTGATGGAGCCAATGAGATTGATATGGTAATCAACGTATCTGCTTTAAAAGATGGTGATTACGACTTCGTATTAGAAGATATCAAAGCAGTTGTTGCTGCATTAGAAGGTAAAGCAATCTTAAAAGTTATAATCGAAACATGTTTATTAACTGAAGAAGAAAAAGTAAAAGCTTGTGAACTTTCAGTTGAAGCAGGTGCACACTTTGTTAAAACATCAACTGGTTTTTCAACTGGTGGTGCGACAGTAGAAGATATTGCACTAATGAGAAAAACAGTTGGACCTGATTTAGGTGTTAAAGCTTCTGGTGGTGTTAGAGATGCTGCTGGTGCAAAAGCAGTTATAGAGGCTGGTGCAACAAGAATTGGCGCTAGTTCATCTGTTCTAATTGTAACTGGTGGAAAATCAGATTCAGATTACTAAGTTAAAAATAAAACTCAAGTTCAATTAAAATTGAACTTGAGTTTTTTTTATTTGAATATATATGAATATATTGAATTTAATATTTTTGTAACTGGATTTTTTTCTCCTAAAATTGTTTCTATTTCTATTTCATTTTTAGAAGTAGCTTCCTCAAATTCCATTGGATTTTCAACATAACCATGTTTGTAGTCGTTTACTACATATTCTATTTGAATCGAGTCCAATGAGTTATCAGGATCTAAGTTTATATAGTTTGCATCAATAGCTCTTACGACATAATCTTTATCAATATAGAAACTTAAATGTAGTTCTACGTCTAACTCGTCTAGTATTGGTTTAAGAGCAGTGACTTCTTCTTCTAAATAGGCTAAAAATAAGATATATGTTGTTTCATAGTTTTCATCAAAGTTTGTTAAATACTCAGAAACTGTTTCTTCATCCAAATCAAATGGTTCATAAAACTCATTTTCTTGAATGGCTTCTAAAAATCTTTTAACTCTATCTTTAACACCTTCTCTGAAATCTATCATATTGTCATTAAAGGTAATAAAATCTCTTATAAACGGATAAAAATCTTCTTCTGTTATAGTTACATCAATTCGTTTGGTGTCATAAGTTTTTTCAGGTGTAACAATTGATTTAGGTTCTCCATAAGCGAATCGTTCATAATAAGCAGTGATAAAATATTGAGCATATTCTTCAAATGTATCTTCAACTGCTGGTACACTTCTAAGATCTAAAACTTGTTCAATGGCTAACCATGAAATATCAGTTTGGTCTTTTATAACCAGTTGATCAAAACTATACTTTTCCCAATCACCACTTTGATCTGTCACAATACTATCAGTATTGATGAAGACCTTTTGTTTAGGAATATGTGTCCCTTCCATATCAATTAGTGCTTTGATGTATTCAAAGGTATATTGAATATTGGTATCGAGTTCAAAACTTTTTCCCTCTTCTTTTGATTGATAATTGATGTCTAAATCAATATCACGACCAGCAGTTTTCATTGATCGGGTCAAACTGTAATCTAATAGTTTAATCGGTGTAGAACCAACATATATAGATTTCCCGAAGATAAATCCTAGTATGATTAATAATCCAAAAGCACCAAATATTAATTTAGCTTGCCATGTGAATCCAGGTCCTTTTGGTGCTTCACCTTTATATTTTTCTAAAAACTTTTTTTCGCGTATTTTTCTATCCGCGCGTCTTTGACTTCTTGATTGTTCTTTCATTGTATCCTCCCTCAACAAGAACTAGTATAACTGAATGCCTTTTGATATCAAGTGAAAACCCACTTTTTTATAAATAGTTTATCAAAAAGTGGGTTAGTTAAATTCTGTTTTTAAAGTATCGTATATTTTCTTAACATATGGCTTTAAAGAACTCATTTCACCACTTGGAAGTGTGTTTAATTCATACGTCGTAGGTTCAATTGTTAAAGATAAAATTTCACTGGCATCAAAATTTTTGTAGTTAAACAGACCTTTAATGGTTAGCTGTTCGATCGTTTGATGTTCAAAGGTAAAGATGATCTCAAATGTTGAATCACTTTTAAAAGGGCTCAACTTTTGATTGATAGAATCTAATTTACTAAAAAGAGTTCCGTAGAAATCATTATCCAGTGCAACCATCTCATTAAATAATATTCTGGAATTGAGATGGTAATTTTCTAAAATGGGGTGTTGTCCAAATTCGTCATACAATCTTGAGTATCTTATTCGCATTTGATTTTTAAACTCATCTTGTTGACTTAATAGTATAAGAACCTCGTCTAATTTCTCAAAACATTCCTCAAGAGTAATTGAAAAGGTAATTTGATCGTTGTCAATTTTAATGTTGTCTTTAAAAATTTTTTTAATATCAAACAAGTTACTATACATCAACTCCAGTAATTCAGGATCGCCTAAATTCAATAATTCAAAAAAATCTGTTAATGAAAGTGAGTCAGATGTATTGATGGTTGTAAACTCATCATAATTCAGAATTCGATATGATTTTGTCAGTGGTGTTTTTACATATAAACTCTCATCTGTAAAATACATTTTGTAATTAGGAACAATCACTGTATTACTTGTTAAATAACCTTCTAAATATAATTTTTCAGGATCTATAAATAGGGTGTTATTTACTTTTAGATGTTTATCTTTATAAAGAACAGCATCTCCTTGAGTTTGAAAATCTAATATTATATTATAGGCAGCTTCTTTTTTATTCAGTTCTTTATTTAATCCAAAAATTAATTGATTGCCAGGGAATATTGATCGTACGATAAATCCTGCAATTAAAATAAGAGAAAATATAAAACAAATAAGGATGCTATATCCTTTTGCGGTGATATGTAATTCATTCTTTATTATCATTTAAACTCCTTATGGATGTCTTATTTTATGTTGAGAATGTTTAAAAATACTAAGAGAAATAATAGTTAATATAATAGTAAAGCCAAAATAACTTGATAGAATCTGCAATATATTAATGCTTTGATGTGTTAAAATGCTGCCATTCATTACTTTTAAACTCCAATAGATAGGTGATATATAGGAGATAAATGCAATTGACTTTGATAATAATTCAGTAGACCAAAATGCACCGCCTATCAATCCCAATAAGAAGAGAATTGGAGCGATGATACTTTGATAACTCGTTTTACTTTTGACAATGTTAGAAAGCATTAAGATTAAATTGGCCAAGAAAATAACATGTAACGCTAATGTTATCAAAATAGTCATAAAAGTAGTTAAATCATAAATACCCATACCAAATGTCATTAACACACTTTGAATGACAACAATGATAAGACCACACAAAATGATTGAGAATAAATGGCCAAAGTAAATTTCGTAATCGTTATAACCGCTCATCATTAATCGTTTGTTGGTCCCTTGGTTTTCGAATAGATAACTATTGGAAAACATTAGAATGAAAGAAAAAACAATAATAGAATAACCGAAAGTGGTATTTACCTTTAGAATTTTTGATATATTGATGGTTTCTTCTAATTGAGCATTCGGCGTAATTATACTCGTTTCAATAGCCATATTAAAATAGGAGTCATTAACAAAAGCAGTACCAATTTTTACTGTTTTATCGTATAGATCATCATAACCATATTTATTACCATAAAAAACAGCTTGATTGGCAGCTTTATAAATTGATAACTGCATCATTACATCACTTGCAATTATATCAGATAGTGCAGGTCCAATAGCGCTTTTATCTAAATAGATTAATTTGATAATACCATCGGTTTCAGTTTTTTGTATAGCGGTTTCAAAGCCCTTTTTCAAAATAAATATGGCTTCAATCCTATTGTTTTTTAAGTAGCGATTACTCTCTTTGATGTCTGTTGAAAGTACTTTGAGTGATTGGTTATTTTGTAGTGCAGTCATGACTTCACTTGATAGTGTTGTATGATCTTCATCAACAACTGCAATTGGTATGCGGTTGATGTCATCGTATTCTGTAAAAATTAACGAAAAGAAGATATAAAATAATATTGGTAATAATAAAGTTATTGCAACTAACACTTTGTTTTTAAAGAATATAGACATATTCGTTTTAGTTAGTATGATTATTTTCCCCATATATGCGTCCTCTGTAAAATTATATTTTGAATCACAGTCATTATAACGATAAGTAAAATAATAACTGCACTAATAATCCAATAATCTTTAGTGATAAGATTTTGATTTAAGTATAAACAAGTTCTAAGAATCCAATAATTTGGTGTTAGACTTGAAATGTCTTGTATGAATTTTGGCATGACTTGAATTGGTATAAATTGACCACCTATTATTCCCAAGACCAAAGTTAACATCGTACTCATTAAAAGGTTAACCTTATATTTGTTGAATAAAAGACCAATTGTAAGAGAAGTTACAACAAATAATAAAGTAACTAATATTAGGAAACCTATCATTAAACTGAGTGCTTGATAAGAGATGGATTTATTCAAATAAATCATTATTAAAACCATCGGTAGCAGTGTTAATATGATATTCAGACTGAGTATGCAGGATTTGCTTAAAGAAAACTTAAACATTGAACCACCAGTGGCTTTAAAACGTTGTAAACTTTGATTTTCAATTTCGTCACTAAATAAAGAGCTTCCAGAAGTTGCAATAAATAAAATAATTAGTATCATGATTGAATATATAAAATAATCAGATGATGAAGCACTTGGATAAGTATCTATGGCTTCATACTCGAATAATTCATTGCGGTTTAACGCATTCATTACCATATTCACAGAGAACTTTTCATTAATATCTAGTAACTCGGTTCTATCAAGACCTTCGTCTTTCAGAACATTGTATAAACTGTAAATACCAACATCCACTGATTTAATAAATGTAGAATAACTTCCCATAATGCTTGTCAAGACGGTATTCTTGAGAGGATAATTTGGATTGAATGTTATACGCATCGGAGTATTTTCAAATCTTAGAAGACTATCTGTAAAATCTGAAGGCAAATAAACTAAAGCACTTAACTCATTGTTATGATATTTATCCAGAAGCGTGTCTTCGTCAGCAATATCTATTTTAAATAAACCACTAAAAGCTTCATTTTGTTTAAAATTATCCAGAAGCATACTGGTTAAGAAACTTTTTTCCTCATCGATAATACCAATATGGACTTGATCTAAAATTCTTTTTTCTGCCATAAAATTACTAAACATTGCTGCAAACAATATAAATATTAGTAAGAAAACTATAAACGATACAATTAATTTTTTTACTTGTATCATTAGTTTTATATCTTTAATAAGTAAGTTTTTCATATAACCTCTTTTTCTATTCTCCTTATATCATAACATAAGAGGAAGATTATAGTTTCATTAAAAAATGAATATTTCATTCAAAAGTGTTCTTTTTTGATGTAAGATTAAACAAAGAAAAGGAGTGCTTATGGTATTTAGAACAAATGGAAATATGGGATGTGGTATACTGATCCTTGTAGTAATTGTATTATTTTTAATAATGCGATTTGCAGGATGGTTAGTATTTGGCACACCAGTTGGTTTAGTCTTGCTTGCGTATATATTATATAGATATTTCAAGAAAAACAAACATGTAGCTGATGTGACTCAAGATGACTATGAACAAAAATCAGATTTTACGTCAACTGATGAAGTTATTGATGTTGATTATGAAGATTACGAGTAACACTTACAATTTTTAATTGTAGGTGTTTTTTCTTATTAATTCAGGGTATAATATTCTTGTACTGATACTGACAGGAGAAGTTTATGGTATTATTTAATGACGACAAGATAGAGTTCTTTGAAGAAACAATCGAAGAAACAAATATAAAGAAAGGTGCATGGAACATTCTAATCGTAGATGATGAAAAGATTGTCCATGAATCTACAAAAATGGTGCTTAGTGATTTTGTTTATCAAGAAAAAGGACTTAATTTTTTATGCGCGTATAATGGTGAAGAAGCTAAGACCATATTAAAAGAAAATGACGACATTGCTGTGGTGTTATTAGATGTTGTAATGGAAAAAGATGATTCTGGATTACAACTGGTTAAATATATTAGAGATGAAATCAAAAATAAGTTTATCAGAATTATTCTTAGAACAGGTCAACCGGGGCAGGCACCAGAAGAAGAAGTTGTTATTAATTATGATATTAATGACTACAAAATGAAAACAGAGTTAACACTTCAGAAGCTTTTAACTACTGTGGTATCAGCGCTTAGATCATATGCGAATATTATGGACCTTGAAATGAATAGAAGAGGTCTAGAAGATATTTTGGATATAGAAAATGATTTATACGAGTTACATGATATCAGCTCATTTGCAAATGTCTTATTGATCAAAGTGAAAGAATTATATAGATTAGTTGGTGATAGTTTTTATCTGCGTATGTACTATGACACTCATATGGGTAAACGGATGAGAGTTATAGCAGGTACAGGTGTGTATGAAACTTATATTGGTAAGGAGCTGCCTGAGGGAATATATAATCAACTGAGTCATATGTTTATCAATGTTGAAGGTACCAGTGGTACCTTTGAAAATAATGATGAATTTATGTCGAGTTATAAGAGTTTGGATATCATTGAAAATTATATCTACTTCAATGGTATGAAACATTTAGATACTATAGAAAGTAAATTATTTAAAGTATTATTATCTAATTTATCTGTAGCTGTTGATAATATTTCATTAAATGAAAAATTGATACAAACACAATCTGAATTAATCAATAGATTGTCAGAAGTTATAGAGGCAAGATCGGAAGAAACTGCAAGTCATGTAGAAAGAGTTTCTAAAATAGCATATATTTTAGCTAAGAAAGTAGGACTTGAAGAAGTTGAGGCGCAGTTACTTAGAACCGTTGCACCCCTTCATGATGTTGGCAAGATTGGTATCCCGGAAATAATACTCAACAAACCAGGTCGATTAACACCAGAAGAATTTGAGACAATGAAAAATCATGCTATGATTGGTTACCGAATTCTAAAAGGCAGTGGTCTAGAATTGTTAGAAGCAGGGGCTTTAATTGCTAAAGAACATCATGAGTACTGGAATGGTAATGGATATCCTTATGGTTTAAAGGGTGAAGAAATACATGTTTATGGTCGCATAACGATTATTGCAGATGTATTTGATGCATTGAGTCATGATAGGGTTTATAAGAAAGCCTGGCCGTTTGACGAGGTTATGGCGTATATGAAAGAACAAAGTGGTAAAATGTTTGATCCTAAATTGATAAAAGTTTTAATTGAACATGAAGATGAGTTGAGAGAACTCTATATAAATGATTCGGCTAAGTAATTAGCCGTTTTTTCTTGTTAAGAAATAAGCGGTATAGTAAAATGGTGACGAGGTATAGTGATGAAAATATATATGAACGAAAAAGAAATGATAGTCAAAGACGATATAACGTTATTTGATTTAAAAAATGAGTATCATAAAACATCTGATATCTGGATTTATAATGGATTTCCAGTCAAGTCAGATCAACAATTGAATGATAATGACCATGTGTTTTTTATAAAACGTGGTGTCATACCATCTGAAGAAGATTTCGAGCAAGCCCTTGTATCAAGACATACACCAGGGGTTCATGAGTTGGTGAAAAAGGCAAGTGTTGGTATTGCTGGCCTTGGTGGATTAGGATCTAACATAGCCATTATGCTTGCAAGAGTAGGTGTTGGGAAATTGGTATTGGTTGATTTTGATGTGGTTGAACCCAGCAATCTAAACAGACAGCAATATTTTATTAAACATTTAGGCTTATTAAAAACAGATGCAATAAAACAGATATTAGAAGAAGTGAATCCATTTATTGAAGTTAAGATTATTAATCAATATGTAGATGCAACTAATGTAAACGATATATTTTCAGAAGTGGATATCATAGTTGAAGCTTTTGATGGTGCTGACTCAAAAGCCATGTTAGTTAATACAGTACTGCATGATATGAAAGATAAATATATAGTAGCAGCTTCTGGATTAGCAGGTTATTATTCAAATAATACAATCCAAACAAAACGTATTACCGATAAGTTTTATTTGGTAGGTGATGATGTATCCGCAGCCAAACCGGGTTCTGGATTAATGGCACCTAGAGCTGCATTGGCAGCATCACACCAGGCAAATACAGTACTTAGAATTATAATGGGGGAATTAGAGGTGGAGTAATGAAAAAAGTTATAATTATTTCATGTATTACACTTATTCTACTTTTAACAGTTATTTTGGTTGGTGGAGAGGTGAATCAACCAGAGGAAAGTATGACAGAAGTACCTGTAGCTGAACCGATAGTAATAGAAGAGGATGTTTATAAAAATCCATATACATTTGAAAAAGAAGATTATTCTGCTTTTGATGAAAGCATCATAGAAGATAAAGTATTTGTTCATAAAGTGAATGTACTTTCTGTTGGTGATATCATGGCTCATAGCATTCAATTTGAAGCGGCAAGATCTGAAGAAGGATATGATTTTTATCCTCAGTTTGAGTTTATCGCTGATAAAATCAGTTCTAAAGATATTGCTATTGCAAATCTAGAAACGGTATTTGCAGGAGAAGAAGCACGGTATAGTGGCAAGAACATGATTTTTAATGCACCCGATCAATTGGGTGAAAGCATTAAAAAAGCTGGTTTTGATATTTTAACAACTGCTAATAATCATTCGTTGGATAGAGGTTATAAAGGGATCAAAAGAACTTTAGATGTACTAGATGAGTTAGAGATTGAACACACTGGTACGTTTAGAACAGAAGAAGAAAGTAAGGAGATATTAACTTTTGAAGAAGATGGTATCTCATTTGCGTTATTATCTTATAGTTACAGTACCAATGGGTGGCCTATTCCAGAAAATGAACCTTATAGCATCAATATGATGATAGAAGAAAAAATGATAGAGGACATAAAAAAAGCCAGAGTTTTAGAGGTTGATTTTGTGATGGTAGCGATACATTGGGGACTTGAGTATCATCTTGAAGAAAACCATCATCAAAGGAATTTAGCCAATGCGCTTTTTTATGAAGGCGCAGACATCATCTTGGGGACACATCCCCATGTCTTGCAACCATTTGAACATCACAAAATGACGGATAGCAGTGGCGAAGAGAAGGATAAGTTTATTATTTATTCTCAAGGCAACTTTTTATCAGGCCAACGTAGTTATCCTAGGGCAATTGGTATGTATATCAATTTTGAATTCCAAAGAAATGGCAGTAATAAACCATTTGTAAATGAAGTTTCTGTAATGCCAACCTATGTTGAAGATACATATAAGAACAATCAAAGATATATGAGAGTTTTGGATATGAATCAAGCAATAGAAGGTTTTGATAATAATACACTTGATATCAATCAAAGACTATATAATAATCTGAAAATCTATCAAGAAACTTTTGTAAATCACATTTCTTCAAGGATGAAATCAGCACCTACTTTAAATCCTAATATGGAATATACCATTTATATGAAAGAAGGTAATAATGAAGAAAACAGACCTCAATAAACAATCTAAAGGGTATTTAATCAATAGAAAACATGAAATAAAAGAAAAAGGCAAAATGATGTATTGTTTAACGGGTTGGGTTTCTAGAAAAATTGCGTTGAATACGTTGTTTTTCTTCGTCATCAGAAATGTTGTTAAGTATTTTTCTGATACAGAACTCTTTAGTATAACCAATGAACTTAAAATGCTCATTTTGATTCTACCAACGCTTATCATTATTATGGCTTATGGTGGTTATCTGGAATGGGATCTGCAGATGAATTTATTGAAGACACGTTCTAAAGATCAAGAAAAAACAATTAAAAAAAGATTCTTTAACTTATATGGTGTGGTTCTGTGGGGACTACCTATTTTGACAGTAAATACTTTTTCATATAATTATTTAAACAATGATGATGTGGTCTTGATAGTTCAACTGGCATTTGATGCATTTATATTTTTAAGTGTGAGTTATTATATTGGCAGATTCTTATATAAGAACAAAAAGAAAGAATATTTGTCATAAAGAATACAAGCAAAAAGAATACTTGTTTGGAAAGCTGGTTATCCAGCTTTTTTTCTTGCTTGGAGGTCATTAATATCATACAATAGTGTCATGAAAGAAGGTAATTATGAATATATTAACAGCAGAACAACTCTCTAAGAGATTTACAGAAAATTATCTGTTTGAAAATATTACATTTGGGATACATGAAGGGGATCGTATTGGTCTTATTGGTGTAAATGGGACAGGAAAGTCTACTCTTCTCAAATGTTTGGTAGGATTAGAAGGATTAGATAACGGTAAAGTGACAACTAGAAGAGACTTAGTCATTAAATATTTGCCTCAGAATCCATCATTTGATGAACAATCAACAGTACTTGAAAATGTTTTACGAGGTAAACATGAAAAACTAAGTGTTTTAAAAACGTATGAAGAAATATTAAATGAACTGAATCACAATCACGATGATGAGAAACTTCAAAAGTCTTATCAAATGATTATGGAAAAGATGGAAAGATTAAATGTATGGAGCATCGAAAGTGAAGTTAAAGGGATACTAAAAAAATTAGGTGTACCCAATATTCATGCTGTGATGCATACCTTATCCGGAGGTCAAAAAAGACGTGTTTCTATTGCAGAAGCACTGATTCACGAATCTGATCTTTTGATATTGGATGAGCCTACAAATCACATTGATAATGAGATTATTGAATGGTTAGAAGAGATGTTAAAAAAGAGAAAAGGTGCCCTTTTAATGATCACACATGATCGTTATTTCTTAGACCGTGTAACAGACAAAATCTTTGAAATAGAAGATGGCAATCTTTATACTTATAATGGAAACTACAGCACTTATTTAGAACTAAAAGCACAACAGTTAATAGATGAAGGTTCAAAACAAAGAAAGTTAAAAGCGCTTTATAATACAGAATTAGATTGGATTAAAAGGGGCTGTAGAGCGAGATCGACAAAACAGAAGTACCGTGTGAATCGTTTTGATAGTTTAAAAGAATCAATAAAATCAGATAAACAATCGGAGATGTCAATCGATGTGGCGACAACCCGTCTTGGAAAGAAGATCATTGAACTTGAAAAGGTATCCAAATCATATGATGAACCTTTGGTAAAAGATTTTGATTACACTCTATTAAGAAATGATAGAATTGGTATTATTGGAGAAAATGGTGCAGGAAAATCCACATTTCTAAAACTGATTTCAGGAGAATTAGAACCTGATTCGGGTATGATTGATAAAGGTGTTACAACCAAAGTTGGATATTACAAACAAGAGAACTTAATTTTCAATGAAGATATTAAAGTCATTGACTATATCAAAGATACTGCTGAGTTTATTCATACAGGTAGTGGTGAAATGTTATCGGCAAGTCAAATGTTAGAGACGTTTTTATTTGACAGTAAAAAACAATACAATCTGATTTCAAAACTCTCTGGTGGTGAAAGACGAAGACTGTACCTATTAAAAATATTAATGGAATCACCTAATATTCTATTATTGGATGAGCCGACCAATGATTTGGATATTAAAACATTATCGATTTTAGAAGATTATATTGATGTGTTCAGTGGTGCGGTAATTGTGGTATCCCATGATCGATATTTCTTAGATAAAATAAGTGAAAAGCTGTTTGTATTCACAGGTCAAGGGAATATAGAAATACATCCTGGTAATTATACAACTTATACTGAAAACAAACATCGATTCGTTCAAGAGGAAGTTGTTGTTGAGAAAGTTGTTAAAGAAGAAAAAACGACAGTAAAGAAAAAACTGACCTACAGTGAAAAAATAGAACATGAAGCTATTGATGAAGTGATTGAAGCTTTAGAACTTGAGATTATGTCACTAGAAGATGATATGAATACTTGTGGAAGTGATTTTACTAAACTTCAAAAATTGATGGATGAAAAAGAATTAAAAGAAGTAGCTTTACAAGAAAAGTATGATCGTTGGACCTATTTAAATGAAAAGGCAGAAGACTAATGAAAACACTTAGAATTATAGTATCAGGTAGAGTACAAGGTGTTGGGTTTAGATACTATACTCAGATTACAGCTGAAAAATTTCAATTAACCGGTTGGGTTAAAAACAATGATGATGGTACCGTTTTGATAATGGTCTCTGGAGATGAAAAAATTCTTCAGTATTTTGTTCAAGAGATCGAAAGTGGTAATCAATATGCTTATGTCAGCAACATGAATATAGAAGAAACAACTTATCAAACCTATGAAAATTTTGAGATACTTTTAGATAGATACTTTTAATAGTATCTTCTATTTTTTTTATACTTTTTAAATATTCTAATGCTATAATGAGGTGGTGGAGGACTAAGATGTCAGATAGAAATTTAAAAAAGTACACAAATGATGAAGTGCAGAAAGAATTGAATGATCGGAAAACCATTCAAGAAAAATACAAACGATACAATAACTTTATGGTCTTAATGTCCATATTTATATCTATAAGTGTTCTAATGACCATCATGCTATTATTTGATTATCAAGTATTAAAGCCTCAAGATGAAAGAACCAATGATTTCTTCACAGAAAAATCTGCCATCATTTCATTTGAGTTGGCAACACTTTTAAACTGTGAAACTGCTGATTTAAATAGCCTGGAATATTTCGGAGAAATGGATAAAAGATTATCTGATAAAGGCATCCATATGTTTATTGTGACGGAAGGACATGTGGTATATACATCAGAGTATTTTGATATCAATCAATTGAATCAGGATATGAGGTATAGTTTAGATGACTACAGAGAAAACTTTATTATAGAAAAACATCGAATTCCTGAAAGTGGCTATACAATATACTTCTTATTGCCGAAGTCAGATTCCATGTTATTTAAGAACTCATTCTTGATATTTATTGCAACTATCTTTTTAATTGCAACAATATTTAGAAGTGGATTTTCACATACGATTATGAAACGTATCTATAAAAATATGGTCAATCCATTAGAAAAACTGAAGGATGCGACAAATAATATTCGTAGAGGCAATTTAGATGTACCTCTGGTACCAGAACATCATTTTAATAGAGATTTAAAAGAAACTTTTCAAGATTTCGAAAAAATGCGTGAGCAATTAAAAGAAAATAAAGCCCTTGCAGTCCAATATGAGAATAATAGAAAAGATTTAATTAGTAATATCTCACATGATTTAAAGACCCCTATAGCCTCAATTATGGGTTATGTAGAGGGTATTTTAGATGGTGTTGCGGACACACCTGCTAAAAGAGATCGTTATATGCAGATAATTTATAAGAAATCTTTGGATATGAATAGATTGGTAAATGATCTCATATTATTCTCTAAATTAGATGTGAATAAAGTTGCTTTTAATTATCAAACAATTAATTTCCAAGTTTATATAGAAACATTGTTTGAAGAGTATGGTATGGAACTCCAAGAAAATAATGTTGAATTGGTTTCAAGATATCAAGCTGCAGAAAATATGATGTTAAAAGTTGATGCGAAACAACTCAGAAGAGTTTTCAATAATATCATCGGCAATGCCATGAAACATTTGGATAAAGAAATAAAAGCCGTTGAACTTGTTGTATATGAGGATTTAGACGATGTGGTTATCAGAATTTCTGATAATGGAAAAGGCATACCAAAAGATAAAGTTGATTTTATCTTTGATCGTTTTTATAAAGGTGAAGTTTCAAGAAATACAGAGGTTGGTAGTAGTGGATTAGGACTCTCTATATCCAAACAAATCGTAGTAGCCCATGGTGGACGAATTTGGGCTCAAAGTGAAATTGGGAAAGGTACAATCATATACTTTACAATTTCCAAGAAGGAGAAAAACTATGGCTAAAATATTGATTATAGAAGATGAAGTAAACATTGCAGAACTTGAAAAAGATTATTTGGAATCCAATGGATTTGAAGTGGAAGTAGAACATGACGGACAAAAGGGATTAGATAAAGCTTTGGAGAATACTTATTCACTTGTGATCGTTGATTTGATGTTACCTAATCTATCAGGATTTAGCATCATCAAAAGGATTAGAGAACATAAAGATATTCCTTTGTTAGTTGTTTCGGCAAAAATGAAAGAAGTGGATAAAATTAGAGGTCTTGGATTGGGTGCTGATGATTACATTACAAAACCTTTTAGTCCAGGTGAACTGGTTGCAAGAGTGAAGTCGAATTTAATGAAATACAATAGACTTGTAGGTAAGAGTATTGAGGAAAATACAATTACTGTAGGTGATTTAATCATTGATTTATCAACTCATGAAGTGGTTTTAAATGGTGAATCTTTAATTTTTACGAGTAAAGAATTTGAGCTTCTTGCATTTATGGCTCAAAATCCAAATGTTGCTTTTAGTAAAGAAAGATTGTTCTCTAGAATCTGGGGAGCAGATAATTATGGAGATATTGCAACTGTCACTGTACATATACAGAAGATACGTAGTAAAATAGAAGAGGATTCATCTCATCCAAAGTATATTGAAACAGTATGGGGTGTTGGTTATCGTTTTGTAGACTAGGAGTAATTATGACGACGGATCAAATCGTTTATTTAATGATTGGAAGTTTAAGTTTCATAACATGTTTGTTTATGTTTCTGATTCTTTTCATAAGTCGTTTTGAAATAAAGAATAGTCAAAGACAATTAAGTATGGATTTAATCATTCATTACAATTATCGGTTTCATAAGATGTATATGATATTTGATAAATATCAAATCAGAGAATCTTCTAAAGCAATAGAGTTATATTTAAGTTACGAACCTAAGTTTAGGATGAGTGTCCGTGAATTATCTTCTGAGATTACGAAAAACTGTGTTCATAATAAATTTGCATTTTTAACATCTCAAAAGTTAAGAGAACAAATGGTTCTACAATCAAAAGAACTTATTGAAGTTTTTCAGGATTGGACAGACAATCTTAATAAGTTAGAAGAAGTTGGTAGTTTGATGAAAACCGATGCAATTGAAAATATAGATTACTTCGATGTTTTGTGGGATACCTATTTAATAAAGTATGATACGATGATTCGTTTGGTCACTGAGTTACAAATTAGCTTGACCAATGATTCAGTAGAAGATATATTAAGAATAAAAAGAAAACTATCTTAGGATAGTTTTTTTTGGAGGATAGTATGTTAATAAAAATGCATGGAACGGAAAATACATTTTACTTATTGGATTTACAAGAGCTTCATATGACAGATGAAGAAAAAAGAACATTAACGATAGCGTTATGCCAAGATGGTAGTGATGGTGTTTTATTTGTTTGTGACTCTGATATTCATATAGCAAAGATGAGAATTTTTAATGCAGATGGTTCAGAACCTGAGATGTGTGGCAATGGCTTAAGATGTGTGGCGAGATATGTACTCGAAAAGTATGATATTGATGAAGCGGTTATTGAGACACAAAAGACATCTTATGAAGTAAAGTCAGTTGATGATTTCCATGGTATAAAAGGAATTTCTATAAAGATGTATCCTGTAAAAGCAATGATTCAAGAAGAGTTGGAGAGTTTTGATAAGCTCTATGAACTGTCATTTAACTATTACAATGTTTCAAATCCTCATGTGGTTGCTATCAAAGATGAGATTGTTGATGATGATTTATTAAAAGAGATCGGTATGAATGCCAATCATCATTTTGAAGAGGGTATGAATGTCAATATTCTGACCATACTTGATGACGATAGAATCTATGTTAGAACCTATGAAAGAGGTGTTGGTATCACAAAATCTTGTGGTACAGGCATGACATCGTCTTCAGTTCACTATGCCATAACAAAAAATGTTTTTAATCAACCCATTGAAGTGTATAACGATGGGGGTATGATAGAATGTTTGGTCAAAAAAGAGGCTTTGGATTATTCCGTTTTATTTACGGGTAACGCAACGTATCTTTCCAATCATGAAATGGATGGTACACTCATTGATACCTTCGATGAACAAAAACATTACAAAGAATTTTATAATGAAACTAGAAAAAGCATATCAAATTGATATGCTTTACATTACGATAGAAATAGTAATTAAGGCAATTGCATATAAGACTAAGTCTGGAATAATTGCAGTTATTAGAGCGCCTTTGTTACTTAAGTTATGAGTGGTTTTAAATCCGATAAATAACACGATGATTTTCCAAAATACAAATATATCAAGAAATGATATTAAAGTGTATAAGACAGAGTTCATTGTATTGATGTTTAAAAACATGGCAGGTGAAAATAGTAAAGTGATACCTGCAAGCTTTAATACGAATAGACTAATTAAGGTGTTTAGACTTGCTATCAATGATGCATGTCTAGTAATTGATAGAGTCTTTTTATAACCTGTTTCACTATTGATCATTACAATTATATGATAGAAGAAAGCAGCTATAAATGGTCCTACTGCAAATACAAATATACCACCAAATAATGTTAACAGTTTGCCTAGTGCAACAACTTGTTCGGTAATAGGTTGACCTGTTTGTACCAATGAATCAATAAATACCTTCTCACTCGATCCATCTAAGTAACTCCAAATCAGGGTTGCTGATGAAATGAGTAAACTAATTATGTATACACCTAATATTTTAGGATTTTCTTTCAGTGATTCAAAAGCTCTTTTAGGATCTGTAAATATATAACCTATCCTTTGTAGCAAAGTGGTACTGGTTTCTTCCATAAAATCATTTGTCTCCAAATTGTTATCCATAAATACCTCCTATCAAAAGTGTATCATATCTTCTAAACTGGCCTAGTGTCACGTTTAGAATTAAGATAAATTTAAGACTTTTTAAGTTTTAATTTACATGTTTGTTGGTATAAATGTAATAAGAGAGGTGATAGTATGAAGAAACATAAACATTATGATAAAGATCATCTATATGATTGTCCAATGTGTTCGGATCATGCATTATATGTACATGACCATAAGACAGTTGAACATAAAGACTGTAGCGTAAGAGGTAATGCAATGTCTTTGGATGATGCATTATATGTACATGACAATAAGAGAGTTGAATGTAAAGGCTGTAACTTAAGGGGTAATTTAAAGAAATCTCATGATAAGAAAGAACTTCATGTTACTATCGATGGTGTGATGTACTCTGTAGAACCTGAAGAACAAGAAAAACCAGAAAAAGATGAACAAGTATGTGTTGTTGTAAATAACGAACTTGTTTGTGTTGACAAACACTCACATGACTAACTAATATAATAAGTGCTTATCATGTAACTCTTTATAGAATGAACAAGATAGGAGGACTTATGAGTCAATTAAATTATTCAAAGGAAGATTTACCAGTTTATATGGATCAAGCTCGCTATATGCATGATCATAAGATAAAAAAGGAAGCAAAGTATATTGGTATTAAGAAGCATTTAGGTAAGAATCACAATAAAAAAGAACTAAGAGTTTTAGTCGATGGCGTCTATAAAAGTATTCCGTTATAGGAGTAGAAGATCTATAGTGATCTATAGGTCTTTTCTTTTTTTTGAGATATACTTAAAAAAATGGAACCTTTATTAATAAAGCTACGTCATAATAGTGTACCTTTCGAAGGGAGTGAAAAGATTGGAGAATGAAAAGAATTTGATCATTCAAAGCAAAAGCGGAGATATACAAAGCTTTGAAACCTTGATCAAAGGCTATCAAAAGATGGCATATAACGTCGCCTACCGGATTATGGGCAACGAAGAAGATGCCAAAGATATGACCCAAGAAGCATTAATTAAAGTTTACAAGAACTTAAAAGGATTTAGAATGGATTCATCTTTTTCCACTTGGATGTATCGTATTGTTATGAATACATGCAAAGATGAACTTAGGAAAAAGAAGATGAAGGTGATTTCAATCGATCAACCAATTACAACAAGTGATGGACAAATGCAAATGGATATTGAGGATAAAGGTCTAAAACCAGATGAAATTGTTGAATCAAGGGAAACACAAAAAGAAGTACATGAGGCATTACAAGCAGTTAGCGAAACCAATAGAGTGGTTGTTGTTCTTCGAGATATAAAAGGATTTTCATATTCTGAGATTAGCGACATCATTGATGTACCCGTTGGTACTATAAAATCTAGAATCAACAGGGGCCGACAGGAATTGAAAAACATACTCATGAATAAGCGGAAACAATCCATTAATGAAGTCTTTTAGAAAGGAGGTTAATCATGAAATGTAACGAATTTGAAAATTTAATTAATGAATACGTTGATGGCGAATTAACGCATTCAATTGATATATTAGAAGAACATATGAAAGAATGTGAAACATGTAAGGCGCTTTATGAAGAAACATTAGAACTTAAAAATATGTTAGCTAACTTAGAAATGATTGAGTTACCCGATGATTTTGAAGACAGTTTACACAATAAACTAATAGAAGCATCAAGAGATAATGTCAGACCAATTCACAAATGGAATAGAAACTTTAAATTAGTTGGTTCTATTGCTGCGGTATTATTGGTTTCTGTACTAGCAATCAAATCACTGCCGCAAATGGGCAGTAATGATATGAATATGGCTTATAACGAAGCGACAGAAGATTTATCGGTAGCGTATTCTATGGATACCAACACTGCTGCGATGGATGATTCTTTTGAATCAGAATCAGTTGAAGAAGCAGACGTACAAGAAAATACGGTTATGGCGACAGGTGTACCAGAAGCGGCTGAAGCAAAAGCGTTGACGTTAAGGATGCCTTCACAGGTATTTGTTAATGAAGGACGTACTTTCTATCTTAGAAATGCAGATAGAGATATGTTGGAATCATTTATTGAAACAACGGTATTTAGAAATCTAGAAATACTACCTTATCAATATCAATTCTATATAGAATCATCAAATATTGATGAGTTTGTTGAATCTTTGAAAGAAAACTTTGAAGTAACAGATGAACTGGTATTAGATTATACGTATGATATTGAGAATTTCTATACCGAGTACAATATGCAATCAGAACAAATTAACCAATTACAAGGGAAGTATGACTCTGCTGAAGGGGAGGTTAAAGAGGAATTGAAAGCTCGAATCGATGCAGCTATCAATCTCTTAGAACTTTATGAAGCAAACCTTGATACAATCAGAAGTTTTGAAGGATATAAACAAATAATCATTATAGTAAATGAGGAGTGATGAAATGAAAAAATCATGGATGTCAGTAGGGATTGTTGCCTTATTAGTAGCTGTATTATTAATGGGTAACTTAGGTGGCTTTTCACCAGAAGTGATGGCTGAAACAGAAGCAGTAGTTGCTGATGCAGCAGTTAATGTAGTGTCTGTAAGTGGTGTTGGTAGTATTTCAGTTAAACCTGATATTGCTTATATTAATGTGGGTGTGGAAACTCAAAATGCTGATGCAGGTGTTGCTCAAAATGAAAATGCTACTAAGATGACTGCAGTTATGGCAGCTCTTACAAAGGCTGGAATCGAAGCTGATGATATAAAAACTGTTCAATACAGTATTTATGATAGATACGATTACTTAGAGGACGGCAAGGATGTAAAATACTACAATGTAACAAATGTTGTAAAAGTAACTGTAAGGGATATCACTAAAGTAGGCGATGTGATTGATGCAGCTTCTGGCGCAGGATCAAATCAAATATCAAGTATTCAGTTTGGTATCTCAAATGAAGATGTAGTGTATCAAGAAGCTTTAAAAGCTGCGATGACTAGTGCTAAAACAAAAGCAGAATCAATTATGAGTACTTTTGGTAAAACACCTGGTATTCCTGCTAAAGTAACTGAGTCAAGTTATTACTCGGGTGCTGTAAGAATGGAATACAGTACAGTAGCAATGGATGCTAAAATGAGTACACCAGTATCATCTGGAGAGTTAACTGTAACAGCAAATGTAACTGTAGAATATAATTACTAAATGAATGGCGAGAAATCGCCATTTTTTATTGCTCTTTATAAGTAATTTTAATTTTAAAAAGCACCTGAAATAACTATTAAACCTGGATTTCAGTTATGAGAGAGTCAGTGATATGTTTCTTGATACACCTATCAATTTCGTGTAGAATGTAGGTAGTATAAAAAGGAGATTTTATGAATAATTTAGTAATGATCATTGATGGTAACAGTTTGATGAACCGTGCATTTTATGGTATTCCACCACTAACTACAAAAGATGGTATTCATACCAATGCAGTTTTAGGTTTCTTAAACATGATGAATAAATTAATTGATGAGTACGAACCAACACATATGAGTGTAGCATTTGATATGCGTGGTCCTACTTTTAGACACAAACAATTTGAAGCTTATAAAGGTACTAGAAAAGGTATGCAAGATGAACTAAGAATGCAAATGCCTATTATAAAAGAAGTATTAGATGCTTTGGGTATCCATAGAATGGAGATTCAAGGGTATGAAGCCGATGATTTAATCGGTACAGTGGCAAAACATTTTGGTTCTCAAAAAATCAATGTAAAGGTTGTTACAGGAGATAAAGATGCGCTTCAATTAACAGATGAGCATATTCAGATTCTATATGCAAAAAAAGGACAATTCTTACCATATACAGAAGAGATGATCTTAGAAGAATTTGGTGTAGAGCCAATTAAAGTCATTGATTTTAAAGGTCTTGCTGGAGATAGTTCTGATAATATTCCAGGGATCCCTGGATTTGGTCCCAAAACGGCAACGAAACTATTGGTTCAATTTGGTTCAGTTGAAGGTGTAATTATGCATGCGGATGAAGTGACCAATAAAAGATGGCAAAATCTAATAAAGGAACATGAACAACAAGCACTGCTTTCAAAGAAGTTAGCGACGATTATGATTAATGTACCTTTAGATTTTGAAGACGAGTCACTTATTATGTCAGGTGGCGATATTGAAGCCATTATAGATGTTCTTACAAAGTATGAATTCACAAGACTGCTGTCTAGATATAAAACACAGAGTCTAGAAACAACTCACGATGATAGAATTGAAGAAATCATCGAACCGATAATCGTCACGTCAGATGAAGGCTGCAGGGATTTACGCGCCATTATCAAAAGTGTTAAAAACTTCTCTTTTAGTTTAATCAATGACAAGGAGAATATCCTAACAGATGAGATTATTGGTATGAGTCTATATGTAAAAAATAAATATTACTATATTGTTGCCAATGAAGACGTCATTCAATCTTTCAAAGGTATCTTTGAAGATGAAAACATAAAAAAGTCAGGACATGAGTTAAAACAAGAGTATTTAAAATTATTTAGATACGGAATTCGTCCAGAAGGTTTTGAGTTTGATACATTCATAGCAGCTTATTTATTAAGTCCAAGTATTAAAACTTATGATGTTTCAGAACTCTTGATTAAAGAGAATACACAGTCAATTTTAAGTTCAGAGGAGTTCTTAGGCAAAGGGAAAAAAGCAAAGTTATATGCTGAAATGCCTGTTGAAGAGGTTGCTGAATTTGCTTGCAAACAATGTTTTGGTATAAAGACATTGAGAGATATCTATGAGTCATCTTTAGAAGATCATAATCTAACATCACTATATTATGATGTAGAATTGCCACTTGTAGAAGTTTTAGCTGATTTGGAATTCCAAGGTATGGCAGTTGATGAGAATGCTTTGGATGAAATGGATGGTGTTTTAACAAAAAAAGTAGAAGACTTAAAGACCGTTATTTATGAATTGGCTGGAGAAGAATTTAATATCAACTCACCGAAACAACTTGGTGTGGTTTTATTTGAAAAATTGGAGTTACCAGTTGGTAAAAAGACCAAAACTGGTTATTCGACAAGTCATGATGTTTTAATGAAACTTAGATTAGAACATGTGATTATTGAAAAAATAATAGATTACAGAACTTATGCAAAACTAAAATCGACGTACATTGATGGCTTAAAAGCTGTGATTAATCCAGTGTCTGGTAGAATACATTCAAGCTTTAATCAAACAGTTGCAGTTACTGGAAGATTGAGTTCTACAGATCCTAATATGCAAAATATACCAATGAAACTTGAAGAAGGTCGATTAATCAGAAAGATATTTGTCGCAAGAGAAAATCATAATTTTGTTGATGCCGATTACAGTCAAATAGAATTACGAGTTCTTGCTCATATGTCAAAAGATGAAACTTTGATTCATGCCTTTACACATGATGTAGATGTCCATGCATTGACTGCTGCTTCTGTTTTCCATGTGGAGATAGATGAAGTGACAAGACTTCAAAGAAGTCGTGCAAAAGAAGTTAACTTTGGAATTGTTTATGGTATGAGTGATTTTGGTTTATCAGAGAATCTAAAGATCTCTAGAAAAGAAGCCAAAGAGTATATCACAAATTACTTTAACCATTATGGTTCAGTAAAAGCATATATGGATGAACAAGTACAGAAATGTAAAGAAACAGGTTATGTAACAACGATGTTTAATAGAAAAAGAATCATTCCTGAAATCAATAGTTCGAACTTTAACCTGAGATCTTTTGGTGAAAGAACAGCAATGAATACACCAATTCAGGGAAGTGCAGCTGATATTATTAAAATTGCGATGATTAAAGTGTATCAAAGTCTTAAAAAAGGTAATTTCAAATCAAAACTAATCCTTCAGGTACATGATGAATTGTTAATTGAAGCACATGAAGATGAATTAGAAGATATAAAAGTATTACTTAAAGATACGATGGAAAATGCCATTGAGATGTTGGTGCCGTTAAATGTGGATATGAATGTAGGGAAGAATTGGTATGAAACAAAGTAAAGTTATAGGATTAACTGGAGGTATAGCCTCTGGTAAGAGTACGGTTTCGAATTATCTAAAGTCAAAAAATATACCTGTTGTAGATGCAGATATTGTATCTCGAGAAGTTGTGATGCCAGAATCGAAAGGTTTAACAGCGATTGTAGACACTTTCGGACAAGATATTCTAGAAGGGGATCACCTCAACAGAAAAGCTTTGCGCGATTTGATTTTTAATGATGAAGAAAAAAGACTGAAACTTAATTCAATATTACATCCAATAATACATGATGAAATACTGAAACAATTACAGGTGTTAAAGGATAATAATGAACCTATTATTATCTTTGATGCGCCGTTGTTATTAGAAAATAATTTAAAGTTCTTGGTAGATGAATTATGGGTAGTGTCTACTTCCGTTGAGAAGCAGATTGCAAGGCTCATGAAAAGAGATGAGATGACTAGAATAACAGCAGAGTCTATTATCTCTAAACAAATGCCATTAAAAGAAAAGGAGAAATTCTCAGACGTTATTTTAGATAATAATTCTACCGTAGAAGCTCTCTTAGAACAAGTTGATAAAACACTAAAAAATCACCTCGAGGGGTGATTTTATCTTTCACATGCAGATGGATAGTCTTTATCTTCATGATGTGCTTTACATGCGTTGCAATCGCCATGACGGATGCAATCATTTGTGCATGGGCAATCTTCTTTTATTACATTCAATTTCATAGTACCCTCCTATATATTTAGTGTACCAAAACATCTCTTAAAATGACAGTGTTATTGTATTTGATATATGCTATAATACCATCAATGGAGGGGAAAATATGTTAGGAACAATAGTAAATGCAGTAGCCATCGTAATAGGTGGTGGTATAGGGGCGTTATTTGGCAGTAATTTTAGTGAAAGATACAATGAAATTATTACACAAGCCATATCTTTATCTGTCATTTTAGTTGGACTATTAAGTGCAATTAAAACAGAAAATATCCTGTTGTTGATCATCAGTATGGCTATTGGTAGTTTGATTGGTGAATTTATAAATATTGAAGATAGATTGAATAAGTTAGGTATCTTGTTACAAAAGAAGTTTGCTAAAGAGGGACATAACCTAGCAGAAGGTTTTGTAATGGCAACTTTGATATTCTGTGTTGGTTCAATGGCTATTTTGGGATCCATCGAAAGTGGTATCAAGAATGATCATACGACTTTATTTGCAAAATCAATACTGGATGGTGTATTTTCAATTGTATTTGCCAGTACGTTTGGTATAGGTGTAGCATTTTCAGCAGTGAGTGTGTTTCTTTATCAAGGTTCAATAACTTTACTGGCAAGTCAAGCATCAGAGATTCTAACGTTACAAGCAATAAATGAGTTATCAGCAGTTGGTGGATTACTGATTATGACCATCGGCTTAAACACCTTAAAGATTACTAAAATCAGAGTTGGTAACATGTTACCAGCTGTATTCATTCCGGTTATTTATTTTGTATTTATTGGATAAGGAGTTGTTATGAAAGTTTTATTTACATATGATTATGGTTTAGAAAGTATGGAACGGTTAAGAGCACAAGGCATCAATGCAGTTTTTCATGACGAAAGAGATATAGACAATTATACGGATGTTTCTGATGTAGAAATCCTAGTTTGTTATAAACCGTTTGAAAAGATTAACTTATATGATTTTAAATCCTTAAAAGTCATATTGTTATCGAGTATTGGATTTGATCAAGTACCTACTAAATTAATAGAAGAACTAAATATTACTATTTGTAACAATAGAGGTGGTTATTCTATTCCAATGGGTGAATGGATAGTCATGAAATTGTTGGAACTGTTCAAACATTCAAGAGCACTTTATAAGAATCAAGAAAATAAAATTTGGCAGATGGATACAACTTTATTGGAGTTGTATCAAAAGAAAGTTATTTTCTTTGGAACGGGTACAATTTCAAAAGAAGCCGCTAAGAGACTATCTGGTTTCGATGTAGATATTATTGGTTTAAATACCAGTGGGCATGATGAAATGTATTTTGATAACTGTTATCCTCTCAGTGAAGCAAAAGAGCATATAGCTGAAGCTGACGCTGTTATCGTTGCACTACCACTTACAGAAAAAACAAAAGGCATTATTGGAAAAGAGGTTATAGACTCTCTAAAAGCAAGTTGTGTACTCATCAATATTGCAAGAGGAGAAGTCATTGATGAACCTTATTTAACAGAAACTCTTAAAGAAAAGAAGATCAAAGGTGCTGCTTTAGATGTGTTCTATCAAGAGCCGTTACCTAAAGATCATCCATTATGGGGGCTCGATAATGTGATTATTACAAATCATAATTCTTGGATATCTGAAATGAGAAATGAGAGACGTTTCAATATGATTTATGATAATTTGATGAAATATAAAGAAAACAAGCCTTTATTAAATATCGTTAATATCTTAAAAGGCTATTAAAAAACAAACATGTGATTTACTTCAAGAATGGATTTAGATATACTGAAGTGACTAAAATAAATGGAGGCATTAAATGAAAAGAATTTTAACACTGATGCTTATTGTTGTATTAGCATTTGCAATGATTAGCTGTGATTCAAACACAGATAATTCAGTAAACGCAGCGACTAACAATCAAGTAAACGAAGCAACAAACGAAGAAACAAACGAAGAAACAAACGAAGAAACAAACGAAGCAACAAACGAAGCAACAAACGAAGCAGCAAACGAAGCAACAACTGAAGAAACAAATGAAACAACAAAAGAAAATACTGAAGCGACAGAAGAGACAACTGAAGAGACAGAAACAACTGAAGAAGCAGATGCTCAACCTGAATATGAATTCGTTCCAATTGATGTGACTCAATTAGATGATGCCAATAGACCTGTTGTAACAATCACACTTTCAGATGATCAAGAAATTGTTTTAAAATTGGTTCCTGAAGTTGCTCCAAATACGATTAACAGCTTTCTTACTTTAGCAAATGAAGGCTATTATGATGGCGTTATATTCCATAGAATTATCAAAGACTTTATGATTCAAGGTGGAGATCCTGAAGGTACTGGTGCAGGTGGACCAGGATATACAATTAAGGATGAGTTTTATGTGATTGATGAATTAATGGTAACTTATTTAAGTCATACAAGAGGGATTATCTCTATGGCGAAGACTCAAGCACCTAACTCAGCTGGATCTCAATTCTTTATAACACACGGTGACAGTGCATTCTTAGACGGTGCTTATTCATCATTTGGTTACGTTGTTGAAGGTATGGATGTAGTAGATGCATTAGCAACAGTTGAAACAGATGGAAATGATCGTCCTGTGGAAGATGTTGTGATTAAAACTATCTCAGTTGAACTGAATGGTTATGAATTAACTGCACCAGAAACAATTAGTGTACAATAGCTTGGAGTAATCCAAGCTTTTTCTTTAGATTCTATCTCAGAATCCATTGACTTTATCACATAAAAAACTTATAATATAAAAGTACTTTTTATGCGGATGTGGTGGAACGGCAGACACGCTACCTTGAGGGGGTAGTGCTCTAACGGGCGTGCGGGTTCAAATCCCGCCATCCGCACCAACAGAAACACGTATCTTTGATGCGTGTTTTTTTTATCCTAAATGAACAGTTGTTAGTACTCCCTTTCTTGATTAGGATAGTTTGATTTAAATTGTTTTGAAGTCTTAGGTATTAGTGGAGATGATAAATAGAGTGTAATAATTATGTAATTATTATGTAGTTGAATCCAAAATATTCCTATGCTATAGTGGTTATAGTTTAAGTGCAAAGCACATACAGGATAAAAAGGAGGTAATATTATGAACAACTTAAATACAATTAAAAGCAAAAGAATATCGATAATATCCCTACATCTGGAGTATGTTTTCTAATAATTATTATTTGAGAAACTATCCGTAGGTAACTACGGTTTTTTTATGCATACAAACTTCAATTAAAAGGAATAGAAGTAAACAAATAACAATCGGTGCATATAATCACTCTGGGATACTATAAATATAACAAGAAGCGATATTAATGAACTAGAAATGATAAATCAGATAAAGAGGTGAATACATTGAATATTGAAATAATGGGATATATAGAGGTAAATGCAATAGGCAAATCTGAAACAAGGAACAGAAATGATGAATACTGGAGCATGCAGCTAAGCAGCAGAAGAAAAGGACATAAAAACAAATTCAGAGCTGGTATTAGAAGAAGAAACGGTTGATTAATTTCAACATATGATAAAGAGGTGAATACATTGAGTATAGAATTAATGGGATATATAGAGGTAAATGCAATAGATAAATCTGAAACAAGGAACAGGAATGACGAATACTGGAGCATGCAGCTAAGCAGTAGAAGAAAAGGTAATAAAAACAAGTTCAGAGCTGGTATTAGAAGAAGAAACGGTTGATATGACAATCAACATATGATAATGAGGTGAATACATTGAGTATAGAGTTAATGGGATATATCGAGGTAAATGCAATAGGCAAATCTGAAACAAGGAACAGGAATGACGAATACTGGAGCATGCAGCTAAGCAGTAGAAGAAAAGGTAATAAGAACAAGTTCAGAGCTGGTATTAGAAGAAGAAACGGTTGATATGACAATCAACATATGATAAAGAGGTGAATACATTGAATATAGAATTAATGGGATATATAGAGGTAAATGCATTAGGAAAATCTGAAACAAGGAACAGGAATGATGAATACTGGAGCATGCAACTAAGCAGCAGAAGAAAAGGCAATAAAAACAATCGAATCAAATTCAGATAGATCTAGTAATGTAAGGAGATGTTTTAGCTTCTATCGTTAATAATATTAATAAGAAAATATAAGTTGATGATTACAAGAATTTATGAAGGGGCTATATAAGTAGCCTCTTTTTTTATAGTTCTATTAAACTTTTTAGGTATAATTCCTCTCATAAATAGAGCTGTATAAAGCGATACAAGAATAAAGTGAAATCAGTAATAAGTGACTTATTATACTCTTTTAGTTTAATGTACTTAAAACTCTCGATACACCAAAATACGTATCAGTCAGAAGAGGCTCATGCAAATGATTGAGAACAATAGTACTTTGGGGATAGAGGAGTTTGATTTTGTAAGCCAAAATCCTCATGATTCTTATACGTGACAGTTTCTTATTGGAGGCGATCTTCATATAATTAAGTATTGGATTGAAATTGGAATGACCGATAATCTAGAGCAAATGACAGTGAGAGTTCTTTATTGTCTTGAGGGGAGATTCAATGTATTACATGTTGCTCCTGACTAGATAAAAGGCTGCTACAAGAATACTAATCATGAAAATCATCTCTAAGGGTGATATGAATGGTTTTCCTAGATGGACACTATCATTCGTTCATGATCTTTGAGGGTGTAATGTTCCAAGGTGTGTGGTCAAATATCGCCATCTAAACCCAAAATTTGTTTAAAAAGAATTATGACTACAAAATAGTTAATGTTCTGTGACTTTCTTTCTATTATTGTTACCACTATATTTCAAAAAAGAGAATTGACTACTTACTGAGAAAGTAGTTAGGATTTTACTTATGAGCAAGAGATGCTATAAAAGAAGGTGGATAATAAATTGTCCACCTTCTTTGTCAGTTAAGTTTTTCTATTTAACAACGATCATAAAGTACATTGGAGTAAGAACATCTTCCATGAAGAGGATGTCCTTGCTCTATTTATTAACTCTTAGAAGTTTAAATATCTTTTCCCTACTAACAAATAGTACTGTCATAGTTGCCATGAAAATAGCAAAAATAATTATTTGTAAAGTATATTCTATTTCATCATCATAAATGATTATTTCTGGTGGTCCTAAAGGCGTGCCTAATGGTACTTCGCGTTCAGGATGTGTCAATGTAACAGTATATTTTGCGTTACTATTTGCTGAAATAGACATATTGTAACTACCCTCTAATACATTTAGTGTTCCTGACATACCAGAAATGGTTTGACCATCAACTGTTAATATAGGAGTAACTTTACCTGTGTATGCAAAATCTACATCAAGTTGTCCAGCTTCGGTAATTGAGATAGTATGAGTGTCTTCAGTATTTCTTTTATTCAAACTGCCGCTTACAATTTCAACATCTCTTACAATTTCTGTTTCGATTGGTTCTTCCACATATTCAAAGACTTCAACAACACGTGATTCTACATTAGATTGATTCCCTGCTTGATCTGTTGCTGAATACTCTAATGTATAAAAACCCAAAGTGGACACATCAACAGTTCCTGTTATAACTACATTATCTGAGAGATCACCATCATAGTCATCAATTGCTGATGCACCGAGTTCAGTATAACTTGTACCAATTTCTACGTCTATTCTATCGCTACCATTTAAAGTTAATACTGGTGGTGTTATGTCTTGAGTTACCTGACTACCATCATAGACATCAACTATACGTGATTCGATATTTGATTCATTTCCAGCTTGATCCGTTACGACGTAGTTTAGTGTATAAGAACCAACGCTTGAAAGATCAATGGTTCCAGAGACTACTACATCGTTTGATATATCGCCGTCGATATCATCAATAGCATTTGCACCTGGATCCTCATAGATACTACCTAACTCGATGCTTACCTGGTTGTCACCATTTAATGTAAGCACGGGTGGTGTCGTATCAGTGACTGGTTCTGGAGTTGGAGCTGAAATACCACTCGCAGCCATCTCAACAGCAGCTCCCATATTGATTAGACCATAACCAAAATTGGTATCGTATCCGCTACTACCAAGGTCAGTCGATGTTGCTTCTAAAATGTTGAATGCTTTTGCTGGTGTCATATTGTCATCAACAGCATACATTAGCCCAACAAGTCCAGCAACGTAAGGAGATGCAAATGATGTACCGCTAGCATTAGTAATATAGTCAGTGCTAGTAGCAATCATTGCTGAGCCACCAGCGACTACTGTTAGTCCATTCCCTGTATTAGAGAAAGTCATCAACTCTCCTGACGTATTTACTGCGCCTACCCCTATAACATTATCATAGGCAGCAGGATAACTCACCATAGTAGAACTTTCGTTTCCTGCTGATGCAATAATCGATATTCCACTATTGTAGGCGTCATCAATTGCCATCTTAAGTGAAGTTGAGTCGCTACGACCACTAACACTCATATTGATAACATCAACACCTTGGTTCATCGCATATTCTAAAGCGAGAATCATGTCTGAATAGGTAGTATAGCCTTGTTCATCAATTACTCTTAATACCATAAATGAACTTTCAGGTGCTACACCTGCAAATCCAAAACTATTATCCATCTCAGCGCCTATAACACTGATTACGCCAGTGCCGTGACCCGTTGGATCCGAATAATCAGTGCTCGAATCAGCAACATTATAACCAGAAGCGCTTATAGTTTTAAGGTCAGTATTCCCTTTTAAAATACCTGTGTCAATCACTGCTATAGTTACATTTGCTGATCCTTTGGTGTAATCCCATGCTCCAGAAGCATTCATATAGTGCAAATAGATCTGATATGGGTATCTTACATCGTTTGGCACATAGTCATAGTTCGCTAAATAATTATATTCAGCAAATAACACATTTGGATTTTTTGATAGACGACTTAATGCTTCTTGAGCCTTTTCATTTGTGACTTTTATGACTTCACTGTTTATGCTCTTCATCTCTGATATTAACTCTAGTTGCATTGTAGCACGTATGGATCTTTTTTCGGCAGCTGTTGGACTACCTCGATAACCTACGATTACTTGTCCTGTTTTATATGGATTGTTGTTTTCATCAAATGATATTTCGTCGGTATCAGTTTGATATATTGCGGATGCTTCTATAGGAACAATGCCTAAAATCGTTGCTGTCACGAATGCAATAATTACAAGAAATGCGAGTATTTTATAGCGATAAATCTTTCCCATCTAAATCCTCCTTCCTTTAGTAAATAGAAGGGCACTCGGAGGAGTGCCCCAAAGTTACTTTATTCCATAGGGTATTCGACGACTATGTGGAAAATAATGAAATTAGCGTCTGCTGCTAAAACGTTATTAGTATATCTACCTGGAGAGTTTGGTATATTTATATTGGATTCATAAACTCCAAAGTGTGGTCCGTCAGTTACTTGAACTCCAAATACATCGGATTCAAAGATTGCAACATAGTATTCATCTTCAATGTTAAATGTTACGGTTCCCACATATTTACCATTGTTGATATCATTTTGTCCAGCTGCAGCATAAACATCAAATATAGAACCATCAGTTACTGCTGAAGCATCAAGATACCATCCCCAATTATTGCTATTTTTCATAATAATACTTTCCAATGTTCCGCCTACAAATAAGCCATCATCCCAACCTGGATAAGCATAAGCTGTCTCTTCAACCATACGACGATAATTTCTGATTTCAACTAATGCAGGTGGGTCTATTTGATTAGGTCCTACTTCAACAGGTGATGCATCAATTTCTGAAGTCCATAGTTCTGAACCTTCAAAAGCAAGTTCAAATACTTGATATATACCTGGAGCTAAACCTGTAATTACTACTTCACCAGTTACATCATTAATCTCAATGACATGAGTTTCATCATATCCACCAGGACCTGTTACACGAACGGTAATTGTTGCTGGAATGATATCCCCATCTACAATACCTATGAATGCCTTAGTGATTCTTAAGTCACCTGGTTGATAGGTGTTGGTGAAAGTAAGTGTGCCAGCTTGTGTGCTGTCGACACCTGGAAGAACCGTGTAAGTCTGTGGATTAGTTCCAAGTGCCCAATTGCCACCTGGATCTGTTTCAGTCACGATATAATCTCCCGGTTCTAAGTTGTCAAATGATTCAACTTGTCCATTAACCAATTGGAATGAATTTGTGTAACCATTTGGTCCAACAACATTAA